>Ga0209180_10000003_pt1 | contig 156633 bp, 146 predicted proteins | sample CZO8metaG_3_FD_188355 | JGI IMG/M metagenome (GOLD analysis project Ga0209180, IMG submission 188355) | Vadose zone soil microbial communities from the Eel River Critical Zone Observatory, Northern California, USA - CZOApr15con2H2.8 metaG... | ecosystem: Environmental > Terrestrial > Soil >...
AGAAGCGGATGATCGAAGGCTCGCGTCCGAAGGAGGAGACCGTCCGCAAGGTGTGGAACGCCGCGCGTGGTCTACGCTCGGGCGGCGCCGCCCAGGTGGCGGTCATGTGCGGGATCCATCCCGCGGACGCGCAAGCGGCGCTCAAGCTGCTCGAGGCGGCCGGGCACCTGGCCCGGCGGGGCCAGGACTTCTCCGTCGTCACTCCCGAGGTGGAGGAGCCGTCGGTCGACTTCGAGGTGGCCGCCACGCGCGTCGCGCACGAGCGGCAGATGCTCGATCGGATGGTCCGCTTCTGCGACACCGAGGGATGCCGCCGGCGCAACCTGCTCCGGTACTTCGGCGATCCCGTCGCGCCCCTCTCTTGCCCGGCCTGCGACCGCTGCACGGGGCCCCGGGCCCCCGACGCGGAGGAGTTCACGCTGGAGCGCCAGCGAAGGTTGCCGCGCTCGCGCCCCGTGGAAGTGCCGGCAGACATGGACGAGGAGGTGTTCGCACGGCTGCGGGCCCTGCGCACCGAGATCGCCCGCGAAAGCCGCGTGCCTCCCTACGTCGTCTTCCATGACGCGACCCTGCGCGAGCTCGCCAGCGCGCTCCCCCAGGACGAGCGCGGCTTCCTCGCCGTCAAAGGCGCCGGCCCGAGCCGCTGGCAACGCTATGGCGAGCGGGTCCTCGCGGTGACCAGGAAGGGGCGCCGAGCGACCTCGCCCGAAGAGGAACAGGGGAATGGTCTTTCCGCGCGGGAACCGGCGGAGCGACCTGCGCGGGAGTACGAGGCCTTCGAAGCCCCGCCCCCGCCCGAGCCGCCGGTGGCTCGCGACCCGGCGGGGAGCGGGGAGCTGGACGCCGTCTGGCACCTCTGCTCAGGAGGCGCGACCCTCGCGGAGATCGCCGAGCGCACCCGGATCGCCCCGCCGGACGTGGCGCGCCGGCTGTGCGAGCTCCGCCGGGCGGGGCGTCAGCTCGACGTCGGGCGCCTCCTCGGGCAGGGCCGGGTCGACGCGATCCGGCTGGCAGCTCGCGGAACGAACGGCGACGTGGCGGCGGTCCGGCGGCGGTTGCCGTTCACCGCGCCGCTGGCGGAGATCCGGCTCGCGCTCGAGGCGTAGGGCCTTTCGAGGGAGCGACCAAGCCGGCCGCGGCCGGGGGCTTGGCGCGATCCGGCTGCGTTTCCCCGCTGTCGGACCCCTGTGCTACCGTGCCGCGACTTTCCAAAACGAAGAGGCACTCATGGCGGGCAGCGGCGTCAACAAGGTCATCCTGGTGGGCAACCTGGGAAGGGATCCCGAGGTGCGGTACACGCCCGGCGGTCAGGCGGTCGCCAACTTCACCATCGCCACCAACGAGAACTGGACCGACAAGTCCGGGCAGAAGCAGGAACGCACCGAGTGGCACCGCATCGTGGTGTGGGGGAAGCAGGCCGAGCTCTGCGGTGAGTACCTGAGCAAGGGCCGGCAGATCTATCTCGAGGGCCGGCTGCAGACCCGGGAGTGGACCAACAAGGAAGGCGCCAAGCAGTACACCACCGAAGTGGTCGCCAACCAGGTGGTGTTCCTCTCCGGCGGCGAGCGCGGCCAGGGCCGCGGCGCCCCTCGAGGCGGCGGCGCTCCCGACGAGCTCGGCGGCCCCCCTCCCGCCATGGAAGAGAGCGGCGCCAAGCCCGCCGAAGACGACATTCCTTTCTGACGTACGGCTCGTTTCGGTCGAGACAGCCGGGCTCGAGGACGATCGAGCGCATTCCGCGCGCGAGGCAGAACGTCACTTCTCGTCTCGCGCGAGACGTTCTGGTTCGTGGACGATCGATGCGCATTCCGCGTCCGAGGAACGAACGACCGTGGGTCCTCCCTTGCTTTCCAGGGGGAGACTGTCGAAGGCAGCAGCACTGACGTGCGGGGGCCGCTCTGCAGCAGACGATGGCGCAGCTGGCACGGCCACGCCGTTGACGCGCCACGTCCCGTCCCGGAACTCATCATCAATCACTTCTCGTCTCACGCGAGACGTGTCTGGTTCGAAGATGATCGGTGCGCATTCGGCGTCGGAGCACGAACGACCATTGTCTCCCTTGCTTTCCAGGGGGAGTTTGTCGAAGGCAGCGGCGGTAACGTCGATCCAAATGAGTGCCACGGCGGCTCTGCAGCAAGCGACCGCGCAGTTGGCGGCTACTCTGTTGACGCGCTGCGTCCCGGCCCGGGACGGGACGCGCTGCGTTACATCTCGCGTGCTGCTCGAACGACCGCGCGGCATTCGAAGAAGCACCGCCCGCGCGCGAGTCGAGTTCCGCGCCCGCTGCTGCGCCCGACCCTTCCCCTGAAAAGCAACGGAGACCGCCCGTCGATTTGTCGTCGCCGTGGAGTCGCTGCTGATAACTCGGCTCGAGCGAGTTACGCGGAATGTGACGAATCGTGAGTCCCGGAACGGGACGCGCTGTGTCACTTGTCGCGTTCTGCTCGAGCAGCCTCGCGGCAATCGGGAGAAGCACCGCTGGCGCGCGAGACGAGTTCCGCGCCGCCGCTGCGCCGGACACTTCCCCTGGAAAGCAACGGAGACCCGCCGTCGATTTGTCCTCGCCGTGGGGGGTTCGATCTCGTTGCTCGGGAAACTCGGCTGGTCCAGAGCCGGCGACCCGCTAACCGCCGGGGCGGGAGGCGCGAGGCGGGCAGTGCGAGGCCTCGGCCGTGCAGGCCTGCTGGGGTTGATTCGCCGGCACCGGGCGGCCCGCGGCGGGCGCGGGGCCGGATGATCCGTCGGGCCGGCCGGGCCCCCTTACCGGGTTCGGGATCACGGTCACGGGCCAGTCCGGATCGGCGGCGCCTGAAGACGCGTTGACGGCGGCCGGCGCCGGGGTCAGCGCCGCGGCGGCGGCCGCGCCGACCGGGGCCAGCGTGGTCGCGTTGATCGGGCCAGAAGGGCGCTGGAGCGCGGCGGGGGACGGCTGCGCCGGTTCGGCCGGGCCCGGGGACGCCGCGACCGTCGGCTTCGCTTCCGGCGGCGCGGCCGCGGCCGGAGCGGCTTCGACGTGCCGCTCCAGCGCGGCCAGCCAGGCCTGCGCCTGCGTCGAATCTGCTCCGTGCGATTCCCTCAGTACGCGCGCGAGCCCCGACCGCGCCGGATCCGACTCCGCCGCGGTCAGGCCGATGGCGGCCAGCTCGACGGCGGCTTGTGCCTGGACGGCAGGGACCGTCCGCATCACGGAGAACAGCTCGTCCGCCGAGGCGTCTGCCACGTCCGCGAGACCCTTGGAGAGGAGGACCTCGAGCTGCGCGTCGTGCTGCGGGCCCCGCGCGAGCGGCGCCAGGGAGAGCAGCCGCGCCAGCGCCTCGGCGTTGCCGTCGACGGCCAGGTCGAGCAGGGGCGAGACGGCGGGCACCGGCAGGGACAGCTCGCGGCCGATGGCGCGAAGCTTCACGAACAGCTCGGGCGAGGAGGGCATCGCCTCCAAGAGCGGCCCGCCGCCCTGCTCGGGATCGCTCCGGACCAAGGCGTCCGCGACCACCAGGCGGACCATCGGATCGCGCTCGCTGCGCAGCGCGCTGCGCAGGAAGGCCAGGTTCTTCTTGTCGGGCGACTGCGCCATGGCGGAGTAGGTCGCGACTCGCGCCCGCAGCTCCGCGGGGGACAGCTCGGCGGGCGCCAGTGCCGCCAGCGCCTCCTTGTCCGGGCCGCCCCAGGAAGCGAGGACGCCTCCCAGCCGGTCGACGCTCGACACCACCTGCGAGCTGCGGCCGGACCAGTCGTTCACCAGCACGGAGAACGCGAACCTCTCGCCTCCCAGGCTCTGCACGAACCCGGAGAGCGCGGTCACCTTGTCGAGGGTGCCGGTCTTGGCGCGCAGCCGGCCGGCCGCGTCGGTGCCCTCCATGCGCAGCTTCATCGTCCCGTCGCGCGCGGCGATGCCCAGCGAAGAGACGAACTCGGCGGCCACCGGGAACCGCTTCCACACGGCGGTGAGCAGCGTGGTCATCTGGTGGGCGGAGAAGCGGTTGGTGTCGTTCAGCCCGCTGCCGTTGCGCAGCTGGTACGAGCCGCGCGGGATGCCCAGCTCGGCGAGCAGGTCCTGCGTCACCTCGATGCCCTTCGGCCAGGTGCCCGGAGCGCCCTTCAGCTCCGCTCCCAGCGTCTTGACCAGCATTTCGGCGATGAAGTTCGAGGAAGCCTTGTTCATGTCCCGGACGACGTCGGACAGCTCGTCGGAATCGTGCGAGGCGATCAGCGTCGCCGAGGCGGGGGCGGCGCCCAGCCTCACCCGGGCGCCCACCCGGATCCCTCTCTGCTTGAGGGCGAGGCGGAGCGTCTGGCCGAAGTACATGGCCGGATGGGTGACGCGGCGGGAAAGCACCACCGGCTCGGACCTGGCCGGCAGCCGCCCGTCGACCACTACCCGTGTCCGATCACCTTCCGCGTAGGTGTGCGGCCGCAGCTTCTTCCGCGCGTCCTCCCGCACGGTGCCGACGTTGTTGTGCAGGACGAAGCAGTCGGCGTCCGGTTCCAGCTCGACGCGCGCGCGCTGGCCGGCGCGGTCGCCCGGCGTGACGTAGATGTTCACCGCGTTGTGGTTCAGCGAGAGCGCTCCCACCGGCGCCGCATACGCCTTGTCGCTGGTCTCCTGTTCCCAGCCGGGACCCCACTTCTCCGCGTCGAAGTAAGTGTCGTCGAGAACGATCTCGCCGACTTCGCGGACGCCGCGGTGCCACAGATCGGCGGCCAGCCCGTAGAGCCGCTCGGTGTTCAAGGTGGGGTCGCCGCGCCCCTTCACGTACAAGGTCTGGACGCGCCCGCGGCGGTCCGGGGCCCGGTCCCCCAAGAAATCAGTGGTGAAACGGAAATCGGGGCCCAGCCGGAGCAGCGCTGCCGCGGCAGTGACCAGCTTGGTGTTCGAAGCCGGATTCAGCTGGTCGTCGGCGCCGCGCGAATAGATGACCGAGCCGTCGTCGAGCGAAACCACTTCCACCGACGCCCGCGCACCCGCCAGCGGCGGCTGCGAGAGTAGCGCGTCGAAAGCGCTGCGCAGCGCCTGCCAATCGGAGGACGCCGCCGAGGCGGTGTAGGCGCTGCAGAGCGCGCACACCGCCAGCGCAGAGACCAGGATGCGATGCTTCTGCCGAGACAGGGGGGACCTCGCTTGGTGGGCTTGCCCGCCTCTCGATCTCTACCAACCGCCCGCCCGCCGGGCAACGAAACGGCGAGCCTCGACTCCCTCGGGATGCGACCAGCGAACAATCGGCAGGCCCCCCCCCTTCCTGGGTGTGACACCTGAGTGTTCCGTGCTAGGCAGCCTCCATGGACTACGAGAAGCTCGCCGCCCGCTGCGTGATCGCCGGAATCCAGGGTCCCACACCCACCCCGGACGAGCTCGACCTGGTCCAGCGCGGCATCGCGGGCGTGGTCCTCTTCAAGCGCAACGTGATCGACCCCGCCCAAGTCGCCGAGCTGTCGCGGGCGCTCAAAGCGGCCGCGCCCGGCGCGCTGCTCATCTCCGTCGACCAGGAAGGCGGCCGCGTGCAGCGGCTCCGCCCTCCTCACTGGACCGAGCTGCCGAGCATGCGCCGGGTCGGCGAGCTGGATGCGGCCGGCGGCGTCGCGGGGATGAACGGCACGACGATCGCAGAGAAGCTGGGCCTGCTCGTCGCCGAAGAGCTCTCGGCTTGCGGCATCGACCAGGACTACGCGCCAGTGCTCGATGTCGACACGAACCCGGACAACCCGGTGATCGGCGACCGCTCTTTCGGGCGCGACCCGGCGCGGGTGGCGCGCCTGGGGGTCGCGCTGGGGAAGGGGCTGGAGTCGGGCAGGGTGGCGAGCTGCGGAAAGCACTTCCCCGGACACGGCGACACTTCGCAGGACTCGCACCTCACGCTGCCGCGCCTCGCCCACGACCGCGAGCGCCTCTGGCAGGTGGAGTTGGTTCCGTTCGTGGCGGCGGCGCGCGCGGGGCTCGCCTCGGTGATGACCGCGCACATCCGGTTCGAGGCGTTCGATCGGCTGCCGGCCACCCTCTCGCCGGAGGCGATGAAGCTCCTCCGCGAGGACGTCGAGTTCCAGGGCGTGTGCATCTCCGACGACCTGGAGATGAAGGCCATCGCCGACACCTACGGAGTGGTGGACGGCGCCGAGCTGGCCATCGCCGCCGGAGCGGACGCGGTGCTGGTCTGCCACAGCTTGAAGCTCCAGCACGATTCCATCGAGAGCATCGCCAGGGGCGCGGACGCAGGTCCCCTGGCGCGCGAGCGCCTCGCGGAGGCAGCCGCCCGGATGGAGAAGCTGCTCCAGTTCGCCCGCCCGACCTCGGCCATCGATCCTTCGACCGCCGCCGCCCACTGCGGAACCAAGGAGCACCGCGCCTTCGTCGCCCAGCTGACGACACCACCCGCCGTCGCCTCCCAACCCCGCGACCCCACCGAATGGCGCCGCGCTTAGGTCTTCAAGCGTTTCACGCGAAGGAGGGGAGGAAAAGGGAGGGCGCAGAGGAGCTTTTGGTTCGAAAAACCGAACTTTGTTCCTCCCCTCCTCCTTCTCCTCCGCGACCTCTGCGTGAAACGTCTTAGTCGGTCTAGCGGCGGGTCAACGTGCCTTCGCCGAGCAGGGCGAGGACGCCGAGGAGGAGGAGGCTGCCCCAGAGGGGAGTGCCGCGGGCGCCTTCGGCGGCCTGGGCGCTGGAGGCGACCTGGGCGCTGCCCGCGCCGCCCAGCTGGGCCTTCAGCTCGGCCTCGTCGACGCGCCGCAGATCGCTTTCTTTCGGATCGAGCCGCGCCACGAAACCCAGGGCGGGCTCGACTCGCGCCGCGCCCGTGGCCGGCTGCACCTGCACCCGGTACAGCCCGGGCTCCGGCACCTGGACCGAGACCGAGTCCTGGGCCTGCGGCGAGGACTTCTCCCGGCGCAGCGGCAGCGGCGAGCCGGACGGCCCCAGCACCGCGGCGATCCGGCTCCCTTGCGGCGCGATCACCGTCCGATCGTTCCCCACCTGCGAGGGCGGCGGCGCCTTCTCCTCGAGCGAGCCCGCCAGCCAGCTCACCGACTGCTGCAGCACGGGCAGGAAGCTGACTCGCACCGGCCAGTCGGTCCAGGCGTGGGAGACCGTGCTGGTGTAGAGCAGCACGCGGCCCTGCCCGCGCGTTCCCTCGACCAGGGCGGGCGCTCCGTCGTCGTAGGATAGCAGCGCACGGGAGGCCCCCGAGGGGTCGGGCTTGAGCAGCGCGTACTTGAACGTGCGCGCCCCGAGGAGTCCCTCGCGGTCTGCGGCGGAGAAGACGTGGAACAGCGGGTGCGTCCATTCGACCACCCCGAAGCGGGCGGCCTGGTCGGCGGCGCTGGAATCTCCCCGCCGCTGGTCGGCCGCCGGGTCGGCGGCGGTCTTGATCAGGTGCAGCGGGCGCGGCAACAGGTCGCCGAAGGCGTCGTTGTACGCATCCGGGTCGACGTGGTCTCCCAGCGAGACGAAGAGCCCGACCCCGCGGTGCACGACCAGGGCGCGCAGCTTGTCGGTGAAGGACTTCGGCGGGGCGATCACGTCGAGCAGCAGGATGACGTCGTACCCCTCGAGCGGGGCGTTGAGCGCCGCCTCCGCGTCGAGCACGGTGGGCGCCACCCGGCCGCCGGTGCGCGCCGGCGCCAGCGCCGCTTCGACGAAGAACGCCTCGTCGCGGGTGCGCAGCGCGGAGGGCGCTCCGTCGACCACCAGCACCCGCAGGTCGCGGGGGACCTCGACGGTGAAGTCCTGCCCGTCGTCCTCGTCCAGGCCCTGGTCCTCGGCCCGGGCGATCTCCACCCGCCCGGCCACGGTGCCCGGCGGCAGCACCGCGCCGAGCGTCTTCTTCGAAGTCCCCTGCGCGGGAACGTCCACGAAGCCCTTGGCCAGGGTTTGCTGGCCGATGCGCAGCGCCACCGGAAGGCCGGAGATGGGCGCCGCGGAGTGGTTGGCGATGGTCGCGATCACCTCGTAGCCGCGCGCCCCGAGCGAGGCGGCGGGCTGGACGGCCGTGGCGACCACGGCCGCGTTCGGCAGCTCGCTGCCCTGCGCCGCGTCGACCAGCACCACGCTGGGGCGCACGGCCGGCGTCCCCGGCGGGGAGCCCGGCGGCGGCGGGACCAAGGGGGGCGGCGCGTCGAGCCGCAGGGAGTGGGCGGCGAGGTCGGTGAAGGCCACGATGCGCTTCCCGGCCACCGGGCTCTCGCCCAGGGCACGTACCGCCGCCGCCATGCAGCTGGTCAGATCGGACCCGAGATACGTCGGCCTGGCGTCCTCGAGCACGTGGCGGAGCGCCACCCGATCGAAGCTGGGCGCCGGCAGCGGCGCGGGATTGCCGGCGCAGAGCGTCACCGTCGCAGGCTCGTCCGGGCCCAGCCGGTCGAGCGCCGCCAGCGCCTCGCTCTTCGCCCGGGCGAAGAGCACCTCAGAGCCGTGGCGGTACCGCATGGACAGTGACGCGTCGACGATCAGCGCGGTCGCCTGCGGGCCGCGGGAGACCGCCGCCTGGGCGCCCCGCGGCTCGAGCGAAGGACGGGAAAGCGCCAGCGCCACGCCGGCGATCAAGAGGCAGCGCAGGGCGAGGAGCAGGACCTGCCGCAGGCGGAGCCTTCGCACCCGCCGCTGCTGGGAGCGCAGCACGAACTCGATGGCGCCGAAGGCGAGCGGACGCGGGCGCCGCCGGTTGAACAGGTGCACCAGGATGGGCAGGGCCAGCGCGGCGAGGCCCCACAGATACGCCGGGTGCGCGAAGACCAGCCTGCCCACTACGCGCTCCCTTCGCGCCGGGCGAGCAGCTCGAGCAAGACGCGGTCCGGAGCGCGGTCGGTGGGCACCTGCACGTACTCCACGTCGGCGCGGGTCAGCTCGCGCTTGGTGTCCTCCAAAAAGCCGCGCAATTCCTGAAGGTAGCTCTCGCGGATCTGGCGGGGCTGCGCGTCGATCTGCCGGTCGTCCTCCAGGCTGAGGAAGCGGGTGGGATCGTCGAAGGGGAAGTCGAGCTCCTCGCGGTCGAGCAGGTGGAGGAGCAGCACGTCGTGGCGGCGGCCGCGCAGCATCTTCAGCGCCGGCACCGCGCGCTCGGTCGGGTCGAAGAGGTCGCTCAGGACCACCACCATCCCGCGCCGGCCGGTCTTCTCGGCGGCGAAGTCCAGCGCTCCGGAGAGATCGGTCGGACCGCGCCCGGCGGCCGCATCGAGCCGGCGGAGCACTTCCTGCACGTGCGCGCTGGAGGCCGCGAAAGGCAGGAAGCTGCGCACGCCGGACGGCAGCCGCTCGGTGGAGCCCGGCTCCCCGTCGCCGGCGACGATCAGGCCCACCTGGTCGCCCTGCCGGGCGAGCAGGTAGGCGAGCGCGCCCGCGCACACCGACCCGTACTGGAGCTTGGTCATCGCCCCGCGGCCGTAGGCCATGGAGCCCGAGGCGTCCACCACCAGCAGGGCGCGCAGGTTCGTCTCCATCTCGAACCGCTTCACGTAGTACTTGTCGAGCTTGGCGTAGGCGCGCCAGTCGATGTGCTTGATCTCGTCGCCGGGCGCGTACTCCTTGTGCTCGGCGAACTCGACCGACTGGCCGTGCACCGGGCTCTGGTGCAGGCCGGTGAGCACGCCCTCCATCACCTTGCGCGCGCGGACCTGGAGAGGACCCAGGCGCGCCAACAGAGCGGGATCCAGCGTCATGCGCGCGCGTCGCGGAGCAGCTGCGCCACGACCGCGCGCGAGTCCACCCCCTCGGCCTCGGCGTGGAAGTTGGTCAGGACGCGGTGGCGCAGCACCGGCTCCGCCAGCGCGCGCACGTCGTCCACGGTGGCGGCGGGCCGGCCGTCGAGGGCGGCGCGGGCCTTGGCGCCGACGATCAGCGCCTGGGACGCGCGGGGGCCGGCGCCCCAGGCGACGTGGTCCTTCACGTGCTGATCGGCGGACCCGGCCGGGCGGGTGCGCCGCACCAGCTCGACCGCGTAGCGGATGACGTGATCGGCGGCGGGGACGCGCAGGACCAGGTCCTGGAGGCTGCGGATCTGCTCCGGGGCGAGGACCTTCTGCAAGGCGGGCTGCGCCCCCGAGGTGGTGGCGCGGACGATCTGCACTTCCTCCTCGGCGCTCGGATAGCTCACGTCCACCATGAACATGAACCGATCGAGCTGCGCCTCGGGGAGCGGGTAGGTGCCTTCCTGCTCGATCGGGTTCTGGGTGGCGAACACCAGGAACGGCTCCTCCAGCGGATAGGTCCGGCCGCCCGCCGTGACCCGGTGCTCCTGCATCGCCTGCAGCAGCGCGGCCTGGGTCTTGGGCGGGGTGCGGTTGATCTCGTCGGCGAGCAGCACGTGGGCGAACACCGGGCCCGGGACGAAGCGGAAGGCGCGCCGCCCGGTGGTGTGGTCCTCCTCCAGCACGTCGGTGCCGGTGATGTCCGAGGGCATCAGGTCGGGCGTGAACTGGATGCGGTTGAAGCTGAGCGAGAGGGCCTCGGCCAGGGTGGAGATGAGCAGCGTCTTGGCCAGCCCCGGCACCCCGACGAACAGGCAGTGCCCGCGGGAGAAGAGCGCCACCAGCAGCTGGTCGATGACCCCCTCCTGCCCCACCACCCGCTTCGCGATCTCGGCGCGGATGCGGTTGTGCGCCCGCCCCAGCTCGGCGATCAGCTCGGCGTCGGACGCCGCCGCGGCGCTCTTCAGATCCAGTGCTTCGCTCATGGAACCCCTTCCTTGCCGTCCTTCGCCGCCGGCCGCTCGCCCAGCGCGAGCGCGAGCGCGCGCTTCTCGCGCTCGATCAGCGCGTCGTCCTTGAGGCCCTTCGCCACCGCCAGGTAGACGTCGTGCAGCTCGGGGTCGAAGGGATCCACCGAGATCCCGAAGTCCAGCGCGGAACGCGCCTTGGCATACTCTCCCCGCTTCTCCAGCACCCGCGCGTACAGCACCTGGGCCGCCTCGTCCTGTGGATCGCGGGCCACCGCCGCGGCGAGCGCGCTCTCCGCCTCGCCGAGGCGCCCCAGCTGGATCTGGGCGAACGCGTACCGGCGCGCGATCATCGGCACTTCCCGGGAGAGGCGCGCGCGGGCCTTGCCGTACTCCAGCGCGGCGGCCGCCCAGCGGCGGCGCGCGAAGAAGATCTCCCCCAGCCGCACGGACCGCTTGGCCTCCGGGTCGGTGGGGCGCTCCTCGCCCGGCTCCGCCCCCGCGGCCCCCTTCTTCTTCGCGTCCTCCTTGAAGACCAGCCTGCGGGTGGCGAGGGGTCGCGCGGAGCCAGGGGCTTGCGTGGCGGGCTCGCGGCGTGGCTTGAGCAAGTCGGCCCGCCACTCCTGCTCGAACTGGGGGAACGGCTTCCCGAAGGCCTGCGCCACGGCGTTCTCGTCGGAGAGGCCGCCGGCCATCGCGGCCACCAGCTCGGTCAGCGCCTGCTGGCCGCCGCGCTGGTGGAGCAGCTTGATGGCGGACTCCACTTCGGCGAAGGCGAGCGCGGCCATCTCCTGCGTGGGCAGCTTGGCGATGGACGGGTGCATCGCGGCGAAGGGGATCAGCTTGCGCTCCCGCGCCGCCCGGGTGAGCAGGGCAGTCGACATCTCGTCCACCGCCTGCCCCGGTGGACCGCGCCAGCGCGTCTCCAAGAACTTCGCCAGACCTTCCTGCAGCCAGATGGGCACGGTGTTCCGGCCCTTCCGGGTGACCAGGTAGTGCACGAACTCGTGCGAAAGGGTGTCCAGCCAGGCGTAGCCGCGCAGCAAGGCCCGCGGCGAGGTGATCATCAGGCGGTTGTACTTGCAGAGAGCGATGGTGCCGCTCGCCTTGATCTCGGCCACCGTCAGGGGAGAGACGCGCGCCAGCGCCTGCGCCGTCTCGTAGACCTCGACCCGGACCTTCGCGGGGGGCGCGTAGCCCAGGTCCTGGGTCAGCGCGGACCAGGCCTTCTCCAGCGCCTCCAGCGCGTAGGGGACGAGCAGCGCGTCCTTGCCGGACCGCGTGTAGATGACGAAGTGGGCGCTCTCGTGCGCCTCGTCGCCCTTCACCTCGTCGGCGGCGGCCTGGGCGAGCTTCGCCTGCGCCTCGAACCCTTCGATCGGCGCGGCGCCGCGCGAACGGGCCTCTCCGTACGCGGTCACCGATTCGGCGTACTTGCCCTGCTCGAAGAGGACGCGGGCCCGGTAGTAGGCCGCCGCCACGGAGCGCGGCTCCCGCGCGACCAGGTCGTCCAGCCCGCGCTGGGCCCCCTCGATGTCCCAGGCCTCCAGGTCCGCGTCGATCCGATCCGCCACCGGCGAGGTCGTGCTCGCCGCCGCCGGAAGAGACGCCGCCGCGAGGAGCGCGACCAGAGCGGGCCACCGCCAGCTGCCCGCCGCCCGCCGCCCGCCGGTCACTTGACCAGCTCCTCGTAATATTGCTTCACCCGCTCCTGGTACTTCTCCGGCGCCTTCTGCTTCATGGCGTCGAGCAGCTCCTTGCGGAACTCCTGCGGCCCGCGTCCGGCCTCCGCGTCGGGGATCTCCACCTTCTGCGTGTCCATGTCGCCGGAGTCGTTCTCGCCCTGCGAGCCTTCCGGCTCCCCCCACGGCATCGGCATGCGCGGCCCGCTCTGGCCCTTGCCGCCGGCTTGCTTGGCCATCTGCTGCATGGCGTCCTCGAACTTCTGCAGCTGCTCCAGCGCCTGCTGCTCGCCGGCCTGCGCTCCGCGCGGCTCTCCCTGGCCCAGCCTCTGCTCCGCGCGCCCCATCCCTTCCTGGGCCTGCTGCAGCATTTGCTCGTGCTGCGGGCCGAAGATGGGCACCTTGCGGCCCACCTCGCCCAGCTGGTTGCGCGCCTGCTGCAGGTCCTCTCCAATGCGCCGCTGCTCGGCCTGCTGCCGGAGGATCTCCTCCATCTGCTGCGGGGTGAGCGGCTCGCCGCGGGGCATGGTCTGCTCCAGCTCGCTCACCACCTCGCGCAGGGGGGGCGAGGCGCTCTGCACGCCCTTCATCCCGCGGCGCACGGTCTCCGGATCGCGCACGAACCCTGGATACCGCTGGGCGAGCTGCTCCTCCATTCCCAGGCGCGCCTGCAGGGTCTCCACCGCCCGCAGGCTTCGCTCGGCCTGCTCGAGCGCCTCGGAAAAATCGCCGGACTCCAGCGCGCGGGCCAGGTCGTCGACCCTCGACTGCGCCGCCTCCAGGACGTCCTCCAGGCCCATCCGCTCGGCCAGCTTGGAGTCGACCTGCTTCACTCCCGCCCGGGCCTGCTCGACCTTCTCGCGCAGCCGCTTCGCCAGGTCCTTGCCGCCGCGCTGATCGAATCGCTTCTGCTGCTGCGCGGCCATCTCCTTGCGCAGCTGCGCGGTGCGCTGCTCGAGCGCTTTCTCGCGCGCGGTCAAGTCGCGCAGCTTCTGGGCCGCCTGCGCGAGCTTCTGCGCTTCCTCGGCGTACTGGCCGCCCTGCTCACCTTCCGCGCGCTGGGCCAGCCCCTTCTCCAGCTTTTCCAGATCCTGCCCCAGCTGGTCGAGCTGCTTGAGCGCCTCGTCCACCTTCCCGCTCTGCAGCTTGCGCTGGATGTCCGAGAGCTGCGAGAGCAGGTCCTGCTGCCGCTCCACGTTCTCCATCGCCTCGGCGTTGAGGTGCTCGTCGCGGATGCCGCGCGCCATCTCCTGCATGCGGGCCATCAGATCCTGGATGCGCTCGCGCATCCGCTCCACCTCGGAAAGGATCTGCCGCTTGGTCTCCTCGTCGGGCGCCTTGCGCAGCTTCTCGGCCAGCCGCATCAGCTCGCGGCGGGAGGCGGCCAGCTCCTTCCCGATCTCCTGCAAGGCGTCGAGCCGCGCCTTGTCGAGCAAGTCCTGCAAGTAGAGGATGTCCTTCTCCTCCTCGGCGATCTCGGCCGAGAGCGCCCGGGAGAAGTTGCGCTGCGCGCCGTCGAGACCGGCCGATCCGCGGGAAAGCGGCGCCCGCGCCAGCGAGGTGCGCCGCACCGCCGGGCCCAGCGAGCTGGCGGCGTACCGGAGGGCCCGCCCGACCTCGCGCGGAGCGAGCTTGTCCTTGACGAGCGCCGTCCCGGCCGCCTGCAGCTCCGCGACCAGCTGCAGGGCGCTCTGGTCCTTGGCCCCGGTGACCGAATACCAGCCCGATGCGTCCGCCGGCGGTGCCGGCTTCTCCTCCATCCGATCGGCGGCCAGGGCCACCAGCCGCTCCCACAGGGCCTGGGCGCGCAGGAGCGCCTCGCGGCTGTGCTCGGCCGCGGAGAACACCTTCAGCACCTGCGTGGCCGAAGCGCCCCGTTGGGGTCCGTCGATCGCGTCGTTGTCCCGCGCCTCGATCGCGTAGGTCACCTTGTCGCCGGCGCGCAGCCGGAGCGGCGACAGCTCCCAGGAGTACGTCCCCCGCAGCCGGCGCGCCGCCTGGCCAGGGGTCTGCAGGACGACGCGCTCCTCCTTGCCCCCGGCGAGCTGGAACAAGAGGGCGATCTGCGAGACTCCGTAGTCGTCCGTCGCCGACCAGCCGAGCACCACCCGCCCTTGCGGATCGACTTCCAGCGTCTTCTCGGTCGGCGACTCGAGGGTCACCTGGGGCGGCTGATCGGCCACGATCTCGATGGGCCGCTCGGGCCCCTGGGCGATGGTGCGCCCCTTGGCGTCGAGGAACCGGAAGCTCCAGCGCCCCGGCTGGGTCAGGGTGAGCGATCCGGAGAGCTGCCGCCGCCCCGGGCCTTGCGAAAGGAGCTTCACCGGCTTGCCGTCGACCACCGCCACCGCCTCGGAGAGGTCGCGGTCCGCCCGGCCCGCGATGTGCGCTTCGGTCCCGCGCGGCGCGCGCAGGTTGCCCGAGGTGCCTTCCTCGGTGCGCGCGGGCAGTCCGGTGTACTGTGGGTACAGGTAGGTGACGGTCAGATCGCCGACGATCGGAGACAGCTCCGGCGCGGGCGCGGCTGCGTCGCCTCCCCGCAAACGCGACAGCCCCAGCGCAAAGCGCCTCGGAGCGGCCAGCTGGAACAGCCAGGTCACCAGCAGCGCTCCCAGGAGGACCGACAGGGGCAGCCCGGCCGACCGCAGCGGAAGCTTGCCGCGCACGTCGAGCGAGCGCGCCTGGGTGGCCGCGCGCAGGTGGAGCAGCGAGAGGAGGTCGCGAGAGATGCCTGGCTGCTCGGGGGCCCGGGACAGCTCCACGCTGGAGAGCAGCTCAGAGGATCCGGCCAGGAGCCGGGCCAGGGCGGCGTCGTCGCGGGCGGCGGCGCGATGCAGCGGCGAGCGGATCGAGAAGACGACCACGCCTGCGGCGGCGGCGAGGACCACTGCCACCGCGGCCACGCGCGCGACGGCCGCCGGGGCGAAGGAGCCGAGCAGCGCTCCGCTGCAGAGCGCCAAGGCGGCGCCCGCGGCCAGGAGGGCAGAGGCGCGCAAGAGAGCCAGGCCGCGCGCCCGGCGCCGGGCGCGTCGGAGCAGCCCGTCGATCTCGCGCCGGGCCGCTGTGCCCCGGTCCGTCAGCGCCGAGAGCCGGGAGGGAAGGAGCCCGCCCAGCTCCGGGATCTCTGTCGGCTGCTGCAGTTGCATCGGCTTGGGACCGGATGTGGGTCTATCTACGGGACTCCAACCCCGCAAAACCATCGTAGTCTAGACAACGACCCGGGGCTTACATTCCCGCCCGGCGTGAGACCGGGCAAGCGTGCCGAACCGCCCATTTCCATGAATACGAGCCCGACCCGGCGCGTCCCATGAGCGAAGGCAGGAAGCCGCCCGAGCGGGGCTCGAGTCCGCCGGACGACAGGTCGCTCGTCCGAGCCGCGCAGGGCGGCGACGCGCGGGCTTTCCGGGCTCTGGTGGAGAGGTACCAGCGGCGCGTCTACCAACTCGCGCTCGGGATGGTGAGGGACTCGGACGAGGCGATGGACATCACCCAGGAGACGTTCGTCAGGGTGCACCGGTACCTGCCCTCCTTCAAGGGCGACTCGTCGTTCTTCACCTGGACGTACCGGATCGCGACCAACCTGTGCCTGGACTCGGCGCGCAAGCGGGGGAGGAGCGAGCGGGTGGAGATGGACGAGAGCGACGCGGAGATCGAGTCCCGCATGGACCCGCCCTCGGCGGCGCTGGCGGGTCCGCAGAGGGCCGCCCTCAACGCGGAGCTGAAGGCCAAGATCGACGAGGCCCTCGCCGCGCTCTCGGAAAAGCACCGCGCCATCCTCCTGCTGCGCGAGGTGGAAGGCTTGAGCTATGAAGAGCTGGCCCGGACGCTCGGCATTCGCAAGGGCACGGTGATGAGCCGGCTCTTCCATGCGCGGCTGAAGATGCAGCGCAAGCTGCGCGAGTACCTGGGAGACGAGGCGAAGGACGAGGGGGAGGGCGAGGAATGAAGCGGCGCTGTGAAGAGTCGGTCCCGCTGCTCGGGCCGTTCCTCGACGGGGAGCTGCTCGAGGAGGATCGCGCCTGGGTCGCGGAGCACGCCGCGGGCTGCGACGCGTGCGCCGCACGCCTCACGTTGCTCGCGGCTCAGCGGGACGCTTTGCGCGAAGCAGTGGTGCGCAGGGCGGCCCCCGCCGACCTGTCCCGGATCGCGGACGCCGTGCTGGCGCGGGTTGAGCGCGAGCGCGCGCCCGCTCCGGTGCTGCGCCTGCGGGTGTGGGGTACGGAGATGTGGAGGGAGCGCCGGGGCCGCATCTCCGCGGCCGCGGGGCTGGCGGTGGCGGCCTCCCTGGCCGTGGTCGCCCTGCTCTCGCCGTTCCAGAGCGGGTCGGTCAAGGGTCCCCTGCTCGCCGATGCGCGCAACTCCGGGACCACGGTGGAAGAGATCGACTTCGAGAACCACGAAGGCGCGGTGATGCAGTCGGGCCAGACCACCGTGATCTGGGTCGATGACGACGGCCCGGCGGTGGTGCGATGAAGGCGCTGGCCGCCGCGCTCGTCCTGCTCGCCGCGGAAGGCTCGAACGATGCGGGCACCGCCCAGCAGGGCTCGCGCGTGCGCATCACCGTGCGCGCCATCGCCGCGACGGGCGGCGCCGAGCAGATCGATCCGAAGCTGGCTCCGATCGCGCAAAACCTGGCGGAATTCGCGAAGGATTTCCGTTGGCGGAACTTCCAGCTGCTGACCGAGGAGTCGCTCGACCTGGCCTTCCAGAGCGCCGCCCAGGTCGAATTGCCCGGCTCGCGCAGCGTGCAGGTCACCCCGCGCCAGATGTCGCCGGACGGGCGGATCAAGGTGCACCTGGAGCTGCTCGGGGAGCACCCGGAGCACTCGCGCAAGCTGCACACCGACTACACCATCCAGCGCGGTGGGACCATCTTCGTCGGTGGGCTGCGGCTCGATCCAGCGAAGCCCGGCGCGGGGACCCTGCTCGTCGCCGTCACCCAGGAGATGGGCGGCAACTGAATTGCTGACTCCCAAGCCGCGCGCGTGCCATAAGTCACGCGCCTCGAGGAAAGGACTGCCATGACCCGCCCGATCGTCGCCGTTCTGCTCGCCCTTCCCCTCGCCGCTCGCGCGCAGGTGCCCAAGACGGAGGACGACAAGACGCTGTACGCCATCGGCTACGGCACCGGCAAGCGGGTGCAGTTCCTCCAGCTCAAGTCCACCGAGCTGAAAGTCCTGGAGCAGGGGTTCCACGACGCGGCGGCGGGGGCGAAAGCGAAGATCGAGCCGGAGGGGCGGCAGGAAGCGATCAGCACTTTCGTGCAGGCGCGCGCGAACGCCGCGGCCGACAAGGAGAAGGCGGCCTCGAAGGACTTCCTGGCCAAGGCGGCGCAGGAGAAGGGCGCGCAGAAGACGGCCTCGGGGCTGGTGTTCAAGGTGCTGCGCCCCGCGAACGGCCCGAGCCCGAAGGAGACCGACAAGGTCAAGGTCAACTACGAGGGCAAGCTGATCAACGGCAACGTCTTCGACTCTTCTTACAAGCGCGGCCAGCCCGCCGAGTTCCTCTTGAACGGCGTGATCAAGTGCTGGACCGAGGGCGTGCAGAAGATGCACGTGGGCGAGGAGGCGCAGCTCGTCTGCCCCTCGGAGATCGCCTACGGCGACCGCGGGAGCCCGCCGGCCATCCCGGGTGGCGCGACGCTCATCTTCAAGGTGGAGCTCCTCGGCATCAACGGGCAATAAGCCCCTTCCCATGGCCATTTTGCCCGGGGCGTGGTGGAATCCGCCCCGCCGCGCGGGCTTTCGTCCACGCGGCAGGGGGCATGCCATGAAGACCATCGGCAAGTCGGCGCTGCCGGCGCTCGCCGCGACGGCGCTGCTCGCTTTCCCGGCGCACGGCGCAGGCGACAAGAAGGGCTCGCTCAAGCAGCAGGTGGTGGGGGCCTGGACGATGAAGTCGAACGTCCTCGACCAGGGCGGGACCAAGACGGAGCCTTACGGGTCCGATGCGAAGGGCAGCGTGATCCTGACCAGCAACGGGCGGGTCGCGCTGGTGATCACGCGCACCGACATCCCCAAGTTCGCCTCCAACAACCGCACCACCGGAACGGCGGAGGAGAACAAGGCTGCCGTGGCAGGCAGCATCGCGTACTTCGGCACCTACACGGTCAACGAACCGGGCAAGATGCTGATCATGCAGCTCGAGGGCTGCAGCTACCCGAACTGGGTGGGAACCGAGCAGAAGCGGACCCTCGAGCTGTCCGGCGACGAGTTGAAGTTCATCAACCAGGCCCCGTCGATGGGACAGGGGACGATCACGGTGACCTGGAAGCGCGTCAAAGAAGCGCGGACGACGGCCTCCGCCGCAGGACCGCGGCCGTAGGGAGGACCAGCATGAAGACGATCGTTCGAGCCGCACTGCCGGCGTTCGGCGCGCTGTGGCTGATCGCGTTCGCCGCCGCGGCTGCGGGAGACCAGAAGAGCGGCAACTTGAAGCAGCGTCTGATCGGCTCGTGGACGATGGTGTCCGACACGGTCGACCAGGGCGGCACCAAGGTCGCGCCGTTCGGGCCGTCGCCGAAGGGCAGCATGATCCTGACGGCCGACGGGCGCTTCTCGATCGTGCTCACCCGGCCCGACGTGCCGAAGTTCGCCTCCGGCAGCCGCACCGGCGGGACCGCGGAGGAGAACAAGGCCGCGATGGCGGGCGGGATCGGCTACTTCGGCACCTACACGGTGAGCGAGCCGGACAAGACGGTGCACCTCCACGTCGAGGCCAGCACCTTCCCCAACTGGACCGGCACCGATCAGACGCGCATCGCCGCTCTTTCGGGGAACGACCTGACCGTGACGAACCCGACACCCTCGATCGGTGCCGGCACCGCCACGCTGGTCTGGAAGAGGGCCGGGCAGACCCGGCAGACGGCGCAGAAGTAGCCGGACGCATCCGCTGTCGGAGGGGGGTGCTAGGGATGGGGCCACTGAACGTGGACCCCTTGAAGTCGTTTTGCGGCTTCTGTACAAGCTTTCAGTGATCGCGCCCGGGCGCGGAGGAGGGAACGAGTGGCGAACGCGGAGAAGGAGAAGGCCATCGAGCTGGCGGTCAGCGCCATCGAGAAGCAGTTCGGAAAAGGCTCGGTGATGCGCCTGGGAGTGGACGAACCCCTGGTGCAGGACATCCAGACCATCTCCACCGGCTCGGTGTCGCTCGACCTCGCGCTCGGAGTCGGCGGCGTTCCCCGCGGGCGCATCATCGAGATCTACGGGCCGGAATCGTCGGGGAAGACCACCCTCACCCTCCACGTGGTGGCCGAGGCGCAGAAGAACGGCGGCGTGGCGGCCTTCATCGACGCCGAGCACGCCCTCGACGTCGGCTACGCGCGCAAGCTGGGCGTGCGCACCGAGGACCTGCTCATCTCCCAGCCCGACACCGGCGAGCAGGCGCTGGAGATCTGCGAGATGCTGGTCCGCTCGGGCGCCGTGGACGTGATCGCGATCGACTCGGTGGCCGCGCTGGTCCCGCGCGCGGAGCTCGAGGGCGACATGGGCGACCAGCACATGGGCCTGCAGGCGCGGCTCATGTCGCAGGCGCTGCGCAAGCTCACCGCCACCATCTCGAAGTCGAACACCACGGTGATCTTCATCAACCAGATCCGCATGAAGATCGGCGTGATGTTCGGAAATCCGGAGACCACCACCGGGGGCAACGCCCTCAAGTTCTACGCCTCGCAGCGCCTGGACATCCGCCGCATCGGGGCCATCAAGGACGGCGAGACGGTGATCGGCAACCGCACCCGGGTGAAGGTGGTGAAGAACAAGGTGGCCCCGCCCTTCCGCGAGGTCGAGTTCGACATCCTCTACGGCCAGGGCATCTCGCGCGAGGGCGACCTCTTGGACCTTTCGGTGGAGCACAACATCGTGGAGAAGAGCGGCGCCTGGTTCAGCTACGGAGGCGAGCGCATCGGGCAGGGGCGCGAGAACGCCCGCGACTTCCTCAAGGCGCACCCCGACACGCTGCGCGAGGTGGAGACCCGGCTCTACGAGAAGTTCGGCATCGTGAAGGCGGCGCCGCCGCCTCCACCCGTCGAGCTGGACGAGAAGCGGGCCCGGGTGAAGGCCGTCAAGTAGCCGGGCCCACCCCGGAGCCTCTGCTACAATCGTCTCAGGACAACGGGGTGCAGCATCGAATCGCTTCGTCACCAGGGCCGGCAAGCCGAGCTGCCGGTGGGCAGCACCGACTGGCTGCTCGCCGTCGTGGGCGCGGTCGCCGTGCGCGTCACCAAGGGGCCGGCGAACCGCCTCGCCCTGCACGAGCGCCGCGACCGCCTCGAGGTGATGCTGCGCTCCTCCGGGCTCGCCTACGGTACCGGCGCGGTCGATCCCGCCGTGGAGCTGCCCCCCGACGCCGTCCCGGGCGCGCGCGCGTTCGCGCACTTCGTCGCCGGCCTGGTGCGGCTGTGCGCCAAGGCGGCCGCGCTTTCGGCGGCGCCCGGCTTCGCCGAGAAGGGGCCGGAGCTGGCGCCTGACGTCGCGGTCGACACGCGGCGCAACCAGCTCCTCGCGGTGCTCGGCGCGGTGGCGGGGCGCACCAAGGAATCCGTTCGCTTGTTCGCGAATCCGGTGGGCGCCAGCGAGGCGGCGCTCCAGCGGCTGGCCGGGCGGATCGCCACCCGCCTGGCGCGCCGCTATCTGGCGTTGGGCGGTCCATTCGCCGGACTGCCGCTGCACAACGGCCTCTGCGCCATCGAGGTCCGCACCTGCGCCACGGTGGCGCTGGCCGCGTTCGCGCACGGGCGCATCTCGCCGGCGGCGGTGGGGATCGCCGATCGCGCCGCGCTGATCTGGCGGTGCGTCCTGGTGGAGCTGCTCTCCGGCCTCGCCGCCTCCCAGGAGAACGGGAGGCAAGTGGCGCGCAGCATGGACCAGGTCCTGCGCGCGCAGAAGCTGCCCGCCCGCGAGTATCGCCTCCTGCAGCGCGCGCGGCGCGATCCCCGCCCCATCGAGCGGATGGCGCACGCCCTGCGCGCCCCGCCGCTGCGCCGGTTCGCCGTGGAGCAGGTGCTCCTGGCCGCGCTGGTGGACCGCCAGCTCGAGGCAGGCGAGATCGCCTTCGTCGAGCGACTGGCGGTGGCGCTCGGCGTGGGCACCGAGGAGCTCGCCGCCCTGGAAGCGCAGGTCGAGGACTTCTACCGGCAGAACCGCGACGCGGTCACCGCGCTGCGGCTGGCCGAGACGCCCGAGGGCCTCGCCGCCTCGCTCACCAGCCGGCTGACGGCCGCCGTGGCCGACAACCTCGATCGGATCCTGCAGGAGATCCGCGAGACGGGCGAGCTGGCCCAGCTCCTGGCCCGCGCCAGCGCGGGAGCGACGCTCACGCCCCAGGAGAAGGTGAAGGTCCGCGAGCAGCTCATCGACGTCGCCAAGACGATCCCCGCGCTGGCCATCTTCGCCGCCCCCGGCGGCATGCTGCTCCTGCCGCTCCTGGTGAAGCTCCTCCCCTTCAACCTGCTGCCGTCGAGCTTCTCCGATCCGCCCCGCCCCGCCGGCGAGCTGGCGCCCGCCCGCCCGGAGCGCACCCGCAAGTCGGGGTCGTAATTCGACGCGGGCCGCTCGATTGCCGACAAAATCGTGGGGATCTGCGGGGGACCCCCTACCGCTGCGCCCGGACGCGTGGTTAGCGTGCATGCATGAGCTACCGCATCCTGGTCGAGCCGGCGGCCGGGCAGCGGCTGCGCACCTTCTCCTCCCACGTGGTGCAGCGGCTGGGCCGGCTTCTCGCGGAGCTCGCGGATCTGGCCAGCATCGCCCCTCCCCCCACCTTGGCATTCGCCCGCCACTCGAGTCCCCAGGCGGACCTCCTCCGCATCGAAGTGGAGGACGTGACCGTCTGGTACCGCATCGACAAGCGGGAGGAGACGCTCACGATCATCGAGGTCGCAAACGGCGCCGACGACCATCCGGGCGCGCAGGCCGGATAGCTTTTCTCCGAGTAGTGCTGCGGGAACACGAAGGCCCGGCCTCGAGCAACCAGGCCGGGCCTTCGGATTTTCGGGCGTCAGCTCAGGAGAGCTTGCGCACGTTCTGGGCCTGCAGGCCCTTGGGACCCTTCACCACTTCGAACTCCACCTTCTGGCCTTCGGCCAGCGAGCGGAATCCCTCCGCCTTGATGGCGGTGTGGTGGCAGAAGACGTCCTCGCCTCCGCCGTCCTGGGTGATGAAGCCATAGCCTTTCGTGTCGTTGAACCACTTCACGGTACCAGTCGCCATTCGAAACAGTCCTTCTCGTTTCGGCTGCGGTCTGCAGGCCGGCCCCGAGCTTCCCTGCTGGGAGCGCGCGTCCGTTTACCGGGGGGCGGGAAGCAGGTCAAGGGAACATCCGGTCAGCCACCGGACCGTCACGCGCCCGCGCCGGGGAGATCGCCGATCGGGCGGATGAGCACCTCGCGGGGCTTGGCGCCGTCGGCGGGCCCCACGATGCCGTCGCGCTCCATCCGCTCGATCATCCGGGCTGCCCGGTTGTAGCCGACGCGCAGCTTGCGCTGCAGCAGCGAGATGGAGACGAAACGCATGTCGGACACTGCCGCGATCGCCTGATCGTACAGCTCGTCCGGACCTTCGTCGTCCTCCGGCATCCCCTCGCCGTACTCGGCGCGCGGCCGCAAGATGTTCGGGTCGTAGACCGGGGCGCCCTGCGCCTTCCAGTGCTCCACCACGGCGTGGATCTCCTTCTCGTCGACGTAGGGGCCGTGCACCCGGGTCAGCGTCGAGGTCGCCGGCGGCAGGATGAGCATGTCGCCCATCCCGAGCAGGTTCTCGGCCCCGGGGGAGTTGATGATGGTCGCCGAGTCGTGCCGCGAGGCGACCTGGAAGGAGATGCGCGCCGGGAAGTTCGCCTTGATCACCCCGGTCACCACGTCCGTCGAGGGACGCTGGGTCGCGACCATCAGGTGGATGCCCGACGCCCGCGCCATCTGCGAAAGGCGGGCGATGTACGTCTCCACCTCGCGGGAGGCGACCATCATCAGATCCGCCAGCTCGTCGATGATGATCACCAGGTAGGGGAGCTTGCGGAGCGGGTCCGGGCTCGCGGCTTGCGGCTCGCCGCTCGAGGCAGCGGGCTCCGCCCCGAGCTCCGCCGAGGCGCCCAGGGCGTCGGCAAGCGTCAGCTGCGGGTCGGTCAGGTCGATCACCCGCTTCTCCTTGGCGGCGGGCTTGTGCGGCCGGCGCGCGGCGTCCCCTTCCTTCTCCACCTTCTTGTTGTACGAGGCGATGTTGCGCACCCCGCACTCGGCCAGGAGCTGGTAGCGCCGCTCCATCTCCTCCACGGCCCAGCGCAGCGCCATCGCCGCCTTCTTGGCGTCGGTGACCACCGGGAGCAGCAGGTGCGGGATGCCCTCGTACACGGACAGCTCGAGCATCTTCGGGTCCACCATGAGGAACCGCACCTCCTCGGGGGAGGCGCGCAAGAGCATGGAGACGATCATCGAGTTCACCGCCACCGACTTGCCCGATCCGGTGGTGCCCGCGATGAGCAGGTGCGGCATCTTCGCCAGGTCGGCGATGTACGGCATGCCCTCGATGTCCTTGCCCAGGCACATCGCCAGCTTGCTGTGCGCCTTCTGGAACGCCTCCTGCTCGGCGAGCTCGCGCAGGACGACCATCTGGCGTTCCTTGTTGGGCACCTCGATCCCGACCACGCCGCGGCCGGGAATGGGAGCGACGATGCGCACCCGCAGCGCTTCCATCGCCATCGCCAGATCGTCGGCCAGCGAGGCGATCCGGGACACCTTCACGCCCGCGGCGGGAAGGAACTCGAACATGGTCACCACCGGCCCCGGCCGGATCTGCGTGACCTGGCCCTGGATGCCGAACGAGGCCAGCTTCTGCCGCAGCTTTTCGGCCGTGGTGGTCAGGCCCTCGCGGTCGATGGGCCCGATCGCGCCCGCCTCTCCGGTGAGGATGGTGATCGGCGGAGGCGTGAAGCTCTTGCGCCCGGGGTGCAGCGTGAAGCCGGCTCCGGGGCTCTCTAGCTCCTCCTTTTTCTCGTCCTTGCGGCCGGCCCCGCGCGCAGGCGGCCGGGGCTCGACGATGGTGGGTGCCATCGGGAGCGCTTCCGCCGGAGCGGCCGGCGGGGTCGAGGCGGCTCCGAACAGCCGCTTCTTCCGGCCAGGATCGGACGCCGGCGGCACCGGCAGCCGCGGATCCTGCGGCGCCTCGGACGCAAGGCCCAGGCGGAGCGCGGGGTCCGTTCCGCGCGGCTCGAGCGTGATCCGGACGTCCGGATCGGGCTCGAACGGCTCGTCCTCCTCCTCGCCGCCGCCGGCGCCCACGGCCCGGACGCGCGAGATCGCTTCCGCCGCGCCCTTGACCGCGTGCGCTCCACCGGCAAACCCCAGACGCCCGGCCGCGAACGCCGCGCGCAGCGCCCACAAGTTGGTGGCGACCACCAGCGCCGCCGCGCCGATCGCGCCGATCAGGACGGCGGCTCCCCAGGTCGACAGCGCCGCCCGCGCTCCACCGGCGATCAGCGCGCCCACCAGCCCGCCGGGAGCGTGTCCCTGCAGCCGCGCGCGCACCCAGAGGTGCACGAGCGCCATCAGCGAGATGCAGAACAGCAGCCAGGAAGCTGCGTTCGAGATCGAGACCCGCGGCCGGCCGACGACCAGAGCGATGGCGATGGCGATGATCGAGATGGCGAGCGCATACGCGCCGACGCCGGCGACTTCGAGGAGCGCCCCGGCGACGGCGTGTCCCACCGGGCCCGCCCAGTTCGCGTCCGGCGTGCGCGGGCCGTAGCTCCACAGGCCCAGTAGCGCCACCGCGGCGATCCCCGCCAGCAGGATCCCGGCCACCGGCCGCTTCCACGCGGCTTCCGCAGGTCGCCCCGCCGACTTCTTTGCGCGCGCCACGCTGCCTCCCTCCCCCTACAGCGCACGAGGGCCGCGCAGGGGCAGGCCCGACTGTAAGAGCGGCCGGCATTCCGTCAATTTTCGGCCTCCCGTCCAGCGGCTTGGCCCCCGGGCTCACTCATCTTTTTCCGCGTGCCCGCCCGAACGTTCGGCTCCCCTCGTACCCGCCTTTACGTTAGAGTACGGTCTTGCATAGGTACCTGCATTTCACCACCCGGGCGCACACCGGGCCCGGGCCGTGTTCGCGCCCGAGGGGACGCACCATGGACGTTCGCTGCGACAAGTGCCAGGCGCGGTATCGGATCGACGACGCGCGCGTCGGTCCCCAGGGGCTCGCCATGCGCTGCGGCAAGTGCGGGAACACGTTCCGCGCCACGCGCGAAACGCCGCAACCCGCCGCCGCTTCTCCCGCTCCTGCCTCCGCTGCCGCGGCGGTCGTCCCCCCCACCAAACCCGCCGTCGCGACCGCGCCTGCGAAGCCTCCGCCGCCGCCCGCCGCACCGCCCGCAGCGCCGCCTCGCGCGGCGCCCAAGCCTTCCGAGGGCGGGGGCGCCACCGTGATGTTCTCCGCGCCGCCGCCTGCGGCAGCCGCGGTGACCCCGGCGGCGGCCGCGGCAGCTCCGCGCCCCGCTGCTGCTCCAGTCGCCCCCGCGGCCCCTCCGTCTCCGCGCGCCTCTGCACCTGCGGCGAAGACTGCGACATCGCCGAAGCTCGCCAACTCGGCGCCCTCCGGAGCAGCCATCGCGCCCTTGAGCGACGAGGCCGCCGGACGGACGATGATGTTCAACGCCGCGGCGTCGCTCAAGACGCAGCCGCCGTCGCGGACGCCGGCCGGGACGGTGAAGCCGCTGGGAAGGCCCACCGATGCGACGGGCGCGACCCTGGTGTTCGGCGCCGCTCCGGCCGCGGCGCAAGAGCCCAAGCCGAAGCTGGAGGGCGGCTCCGGCGCGAGCGCCACCATCCTGTTCGGCACCCCGCCGCCGCCGCTGGCAAAGCCCGCCGCGCAAATTCCCACGCCTCCGCCTCGGACGCCCACTCCCCCGCAGGCGGCCGGCGAGCCGACTGACGAGGCCGCGGCCACCGGATCCGTCGCGGAGCAGGAAGCGAGCGAAGAGGTGGCCGCGCCCGGCAACGCGGAGGCGGCCGGACCACCCGAGGCGGCGGAACAGGCCCAGGCGTGGCGCGGTCCGCCGCGCGCCCTGGTCGTCGCGGTCGCCGCTGCGCTGGGCCTGGTCCTGGTCCTCGCCGGCGCCGTGCTCGCCTTCAAGAAGCTGGGCCACCGCCCGCCTCCCCAGGCTGCCCTGGACGCCCTCGCCGACGCGAGCGCCGCCGCCGACAAGGACACGCTGGTCTCGCTGGCCGACGCCGAGGCCCAGACCAACGCCGCGCTCCAAGCGGCGCCGAAAGCGCATTTCCCGCAGGCCTGGGCGCAGCTCGCGGAGGTCCAGATCGCCTGGTCCGACGCGCTCAACGACCAGGCCTGGTACTGGGGCGAGCAGGCCAATCGCGCCTACGGCTCCGGCGACGACAAGAAGAAGGCCGAGTCGGAAGCGAAGGCGGCCGCGCTGCAAGACTCGGCCAAGGCGCGCCTCAAGACCGCGTTCGAGGCCGCGGCGACCGGCAACAAGATGGACCCCAAATCGCCCGACGTGGCGCTGGCGCTGGCGGACTACTACCGGGCGGCGCGTTCCCGGCTGAACCTGAGTCGCGAGCTCAAGCGGGCCGCGCTGCTCAAGGCGGACGAGGCGCGCATCTCTTTCATCCAGGGGGCCGAGCTTCTGGCGCAGGACGACGGCGGGGCCAAGGCGCTGGAGAAGCTCAAGGCGGCGCTGGCCGGCTCTCCGCGGAGCGCGCGGATCCGTTTCCGGATGGCGATGGCGTACCTCTCGATGCGCCAGGACGCCGAGGCGAAGCGGGAGCTGCTGGCGACGCTCCAGCTTTCGCCGCAACACGAGCGAGCCCGGATGGCGATGGAGCTCCTGGCGCCGCCCCCGGCGCCCGGGCAACCTGCCAGCCCGGAAGGGAAACGGGAATGACCATCGTCAAGCCGTCCTTGCTGGAGGACGAATACTTCGCGCGCGAGGACGCCGAGCGCATCCGACAGCTTCATTACGACGAGATCCGGCGGCTGAAGGAGCACGAGAAGGACGAGCGCCGCCACCTGCACCAGGGACATTGCTCCGAGTGTGGCATGCGGCTGGTTCCCGAGAAGATCGAAGAGGTGATCGTGTACCACTGCCTGAGCTGCGGCGGGGCCTTCCTCCCGCGCCGCTCGTGGGAGACGCTGCACAAGTCGGCCGCACACGGAGTGGTGGACGCGGTGCTCAACTGGTTCAGGCAGGCGGCGAACACGCCGTAGGGGAACAGAATGGCGATCGACCGGAACACGGTGCGCCACGTCGCGCGCCTGGCGCGCCTCGCGTTGACGGAGCCGGAGGAGGAGCGCACCGCCGCGCAGCTCGGCCACGTGCTCGAGTACATCGAGAGACTGAAGGCGGTGGACGTCTCGGGAGTCGAGCCGCTCTCCTTCGCCGGGGAAGCGAGCGAAGCCGAGGCCGTGATGCGGGACGACGTGGTCCAGCCGTCGCTCCGGCGCGAAGAGGTGCTGGCCCAGGCGCCCGAGCAGGACGGCAGCTCGTTCGTGGTGCCGAGGATCATCGAGTGAACCCCTCCCTGCTGCCCCTGGGCGAGCTGACGCGCGCGTTCGAGCGCGGGGAAGCGCGCCCGAGCGCGGTGCTGGAGGAGTGCCTGTCGCGCATCGCCCGGCTCGACGGCAAGGTGCACGCCTTCCTCCGGCTGACCGAGGGCGAGGCGCGCGCCGCGGCCCGGGCCGCCGACGAGCGGCGCGCCCGCAAGGCGCCGCTGTCGCCCTTGGACGGGGTGCCGGTGGGCCTCAAGGACCTCTTCTGCCAGGAGGGCATCGAGACCACCGCCGGCTCGCGCATCCTGGAAGGCTACCGTCCCCCGTACGACGCGACCGTGGTCCGCAAGCTGCGGGAAGCGGGCGCGGTCTTGATCGGCAAGACCAACATGGACGAGTTCGCGATGGGCTCGTCGACGGAGAACAGCGCGTACGGCCCCACCCGCAACCCGTGGGACCTCGAGCGAACTCCGGGCGGATCCTCCGGCGGGTCGGCGGCGGCGGTGTCGGCGCGAATGGTGCCCGGCGCGCTGGGCACCGACACCGGCGGATCGATTCGCCAGCCGGCCTCGCTGGTCGGCGTGGTGGGGATGAAGCCGACCTACGGCCGGGTGTCGCGCTACGGGGTGGTGGCGTTCGCCTCTTCGCTGGACCAGGTGGGGCCGTTCGCTCAGGACGTCCGGGGAGCGGCCCTCCTCTTGCGCGCCATCGCCGGGCACGACCCGAGCGATCAGACTTCGAGCAAGCGCCCGGTGCCCGACTACGACGCCGGGCTCGAGAAGCCGGTGCGCGGGCTCACCATCGGCGTCCCGAAGGAGTACTTCGGCGAGGGGATCGATCCGGCGGTGGAGAAGTCGGTCCGAGCGGGCGTCGCCGCCCTGGAGCGCGAAGGCGTGTCGGCCAAGGCCATCTCGCTGCCCAACTCGCCGCACGCCATCGCCGCGTACTACCTGGTGGCGACTGCCGAAGCGTCCTCCAACCTGGCCCGCTACGACGGCGTCCGCTACGGCCACCGGGCCCCCAAGCAAGGCTCCCTGCTCGAGCTCTACGAGAAGACGCGCGCCTCGGGATTCGGAGCGGAAGTGAAGCGCCGCATCCTCTTGGGCACCTACGCGCTGTCGGCCGGCTACTACGATGCGTACTACCTGCACGCCCAGAAGGTCCGGGCGCTCATCCGCCGCGACTTCGACCAGGCTTTCGCCTCTGGAGTCGACGCGGTCGTGTCGCCGACCAGCCCCTGGGCAGCGTTCCGGCTGGGCGAGAAGGCGGACGATCCGCTGGCCATGTACCTGAACGACATCTACACAGTGCCCGTGAACCTTGCGGGCCTTCCCGGAATCTCGATCCCCAGCGGCTTCACCCAGGGCGGACTGCCGATCGGCCTGCAGCTGGTGGGGCGCCCGTTCGAGGAAGGAACGCTGCTGCGGCTGGCGCGCGCCGCCGAGCGTGCCCTGGCATTGCCGCAGCGCCTCCCGCCCATCCTGGAGCGCGCGTGAGCCTCGGCGATTGGGAACCAGTGATCGGCCTCGAGGTGCACGCCCAGCTCCTCACCAGGAGCAAGATCTTCTGCTCGTGCTCGACCGCGTTCGGCGCGCCCCCGAACACGCAGGTCTGCCCCGTCTGCCTGGGCCTCCCCGGCGCCCTGCCCGCGCTCAACCGAGGCGCGGTGGAGATGGCCATCAAGGCCGGCAAGGCGTTCGGCTGCGCCATCGCTCCGCGCAGCGTCTGGGCGCGGAAGAACTATTTCTACCCGGACCTCCCCAAGGGGTATCAGATCTCCCAGTACGAGCTGCCCATCTGCAAGGGCGGCGCGATCCCGGTGCCGCAGCCGGACGGGAGCGTGCGCAGGGTGGCGCTCACCCGCATCCACCTGGAGGAGGACGCCGGCAAGAACGTGCACGGCGCGGGCGGGTCCCAGGTGGATCTGAACCGGAGCGGGGTTCCGCTGGTCGAGATCGTGGGCGAGCCGGAGCTGCGCAGCGCCGAGGAAGCGAGCGAGTATCTCAAGGCGCTGCGGCTGGCCCTCATCTACCTGGGAATCAACGACGGCAACCTCGAGGAGGGCTCGTTCCGCTGCGACGCGAACGTCAGCGTGCGCCGCCGCGGCACGCAGAAGCTCGGCACCCGGGTCGAGCTGAAGAACATCAATTCGTTCCGTTTCGTCCGCCAGGCGATCGAGCACGAGATCGACCGCCAGGTGGCGCTTCTCGAGAAGGGTGGGAAAGTGGTGCAGGAGACGCGCCTGTTCGACAACGAGAAGGGCGAGACGCGACCCATGCGCACCAAGGAGGAGGCGAACGACTACCGCTACTTCCCGGAGCCCGACCTGCCGCCGCTTCTGGTCTCGCGCGAATGGGTGGAGAAGGTGCGGATCCCGAAGCTCCCGCACGAGCGCATGGCCGAGCTGGTCGCCGCGGGCGTTCCGCCAACCGACGCTCGGACGCTGACCGCCGACCCCCGGCTGGTCGAGCTCCACGCCCGCATCGCCGAAGCCGCCGGGCCCGACTCCGCCAGGAGGGCCGCGAACGTGGTCACCGGCGAGGTCGCCCGCCTGCTCAACGAAGGCGCCGTGGACCTCGAGGCGCCTCGCTTCCAGCCGGCCCAGATCGCCGAGGTCTTCCGGCTGCAGGACGCAGGGACCCTCTCCTCGACGGCGGCGAAGGACGTGATCGCGGAGGCGCTCCGGACCGGGAAGGCACCCGCGGAGATCGTACGGGAGAAAGGTCTCGCGCAGGTGTCGGACGAATCCACCCTGGAGGCGGTGGTCGACGAGGTGATCGCGCGCAGCGCCGCCGAGGTGGCGAAGTACAAGGCGGGCAAGAAGAACCTGCTCGGGTTCTTCGTCGGACAGGCGATGAAGGACCTGAAGGGCAAGGGCAACCCCGGCGTCCTCAACGCGCTCTTCAAGAAGCGCCTCGACTGACCGGTGACCGCGCTCTTCTCGGTATGCATCGTGATCTCGCTGGCGCTGGACGCGGCGGTGGTCTTCTCGCCCGAGCGCGTCCGCCGCCGGTTCGCCGTCGCGCTGATGGCGGTGCTCTTGCTCACCTGGGTGTTCCTGGCCGTGGCGCTGTTGCAGATCGCCTGGCGCACGGAGAGCCCGCTGATCCCCGCGGCGGGCATCCGCCGCCCCGACCTGGTGCAATCGGCCGGGCACGAAGTGCTGGTAGTGCTCGCCTCGCTCGGGGGGCCTGCGCTCCTGGCGACCTTCCTGGGCGGAGCGGCGCTGCGCACCTCGCGCCGCCGGCGGCCGCGGCCGGGACATATGGAGAGGATGAAGTGATCGCCCAGGTCGCAGAGGCCGGACCGCGGCTGGAAGAGGTGGGCGCCTTGTTCCTCGAGTACGCCCGGACGCTGGATTTCTCGCTCTGCTTCCAGGGCTTCGATGAAGAGCTGCGCGCGCTGCCCGGAATGTACGCGCCGCCCCGAGGCCGCCTGCTGCTGGCGATCGAGGACGATCGGCCGGCCGGCTGCGTGGGGCTGCACCCCTGGGACGGGGACGCCGCCGAGATGAAGCGCCTCTACGTCCGGCCGGCCTACCGCGGACTCGGCCTGGGCCGCACCCTCACCGAGGCCGCCCTCTCCGAGGCGCGCTCGATCGGCTACCGCAGCATCCGCCTCGACACCATCCCCTCCCTCATGCAGCCCGCCATCGCCCTCTACCGCGAGCTGGACTTCCGCGACATCCCTCCCTACCGCGACAATCCCATCCCCGGCGCCCTCTACCTCGAGCTCCACCTCTAGCCGCGCACGTGACTACAAACGTTCCACGCAGAGGGCGCGGAGGAAAGGGAGGGCGCGGAGGTTCAATTGATTCGAAAAACCACAAGCTCCTCCGCGACCTCTCTCTCCTCCCCTCCTCCGCGTGAAACGCTTTAGGCTCACAGATCGGCTACAACGGGCGTATGGGGTTCAGGACGTTGGAGTGGAGGGAGGGGGAGCTGTGGCTGCTCGATCAGCGGAAGCTGCCCGGGCGGGTGGAGGAGGTGCGCGTCCAGACAGCGGCGGAGGCGGCGCGGGCGATCCGGGACATGGTGGTGCGCGGGGCCCCGGCGATCGGGTGCGCGGCCGCGTACGGAGTGGCCCTGGCCGCGCAGGAGGCGGCCCGGGCGGCGGATCCGGACCGCGCGTTCGCGGCGGCGGTAGAGCAGCTGCGCGCCGCCCGGCCCACGGCGGTGAACCTGCGCTGGGCGCTGGAGCGGCTGTCGCAGAAGCGCGGCGCGCTGCTCGCGGGAGGCGCTTCCCAGGCCGCGGCGGCCGCGGCGCTGCTCGAAGAGGCGCATCGAGTGCTGGCGGAGGACCTGGCCGCTTGCCGCGCCATCGGCCGGAACGGAGCGCAACTGGTCCCCGACGGCCGAGGCATCCTCACCCACTGCAACGCCGGAGGCCTCGCCACCTCCGGGTACGGCACGGCGCTGGGAGTCGTTCGCGCCGCGCTGGAATCCGGGAAGAAGTGCGCCGTCTACGCCGACGAGACGCGCCCCTGGCTCCAGGGCGCCCGGCTCACCGCCTGGGAGCTGCTGCAGGACGGAATCCCGGTCACGCTGCTGCCCGACGTCGCCGCCGCCTCCCTGCTCGCCTCGGGCAAGGTGGGCTGCGTGGTGGTGGGAGCCGACCGGATCGCGCGCAACGGCGACACCGCGAACAAGGTCGGCACCTATCCCCTGGCGCTAGCCGCGCACGCCGCCTCGGTGCCGTTCTACGTCGCTGCCCCGATCAGCACCGTCGACCTGCGCGCGGCCAGCGGGCGCGACATCCCCATCGAAGAGCGGGGCGCCGACGAGGTGACGCACCTGGCCGGGTCGCGCGTGGCCGCCGAAGGAGTGCGCGTCTTCAACCCCGCCTTCGATGTGACTCCCGCCCGCCTGATCTCCGCCATCGTGACCGAGCGGGGCATCGCCCGGCAGCCTTACGAGCCGGCGCTCTCCGAGCTTTCCTTGACAGAGCGCGGGGGCGCGGGCTAGATCCCGCGCTCTTTTCCGCGCCAGGCGGCGGGATTTCCCTGTCAGCCCGGCTGGTGGACGAGCCGGAAAAGCCAAGGAGCGGTTCGATGTACGCAGTGGTCCGCACGGGCGGCAAGCAGTACCGCGTCAAGCAGGGCGACCTGCTCAAGGTGGAGAAGCTGGAGGAGCCGGTGGGCGCGACCGTGGCCCTCGAGGTGCTGGCGGTCGGCGAAGGCGAAGGGATCCAGATCGGGACCCCTACCGTCGGCGGCGCCAAGGTCGAGGCCCAGGTCGTCTCGCACGGCAAGCACCGAAAGCTGTGGCACTTCCGGACCCAGGAAGAGGGCTGGGACCGCATCCGCGGACACCGGCAGCCCTACACCGAGTTGAAGATCACCGGCATCTCCGGATAGGCGAAGGGAAGTCGAGGAACATGGCACACAAGAAAGGGCAGGGGTCCTCCCGCAACGGCCGCGACTCGCCGGGACAGCACCGCGGGGTCAAGGTGTTCGGAGGGGAGCGCGTGGTCCCCGGCAACATCCTGGTCCGGCAGGTGGGTACCCGGGTGCACCCCGGCCGCGGCGTGGGCATGGGGCGCGACTTCACCATCTATGCGGTGGTCGAGGGCGAGGTAAAGTACCAGAAGAAGGCCGACGACCGCACCTACGTGCACGTGGTGCCGGGCAAGCCGCGCGCCGAGGCCTGATCGACCGGGTGACTGTGAGAGATGTTGGGGGGTCCAGGGGGGAGCGAGCTCGCCGATCGATGCTACGGCCTTGCGGCCTCCGCCCGTCGCCGGCAAAGCCGGCTCCTCCGTGGTGGAGGCGCCGAAGGCGCCGGATCGAAGAGCCCGGGACCGAAGGTACAGCGGTCATCCGGGCGAGCAATTTGCGTCACGATGCACTTCATCGACGAAGCCGAGATCCTCGTCAAAGCCGGCGACGGCGGGCCCGGAGCGGTGGCCTTCCGCCGGGAGAAGTACGCGCCCCGCGGCGGCCCCTCGGGCGGCGACGGCGGGAACGGCGGCGACATCGTCCTGCTCACGGACGATCGACTCACCACGCTGCTCGACTTCCGCTTCAAGCGCGAGTACCGGGCCCGCAACGGGGAGCCCGGGCGCGGCCGCGATCAGAACGGCCACGCCGCCCCGGAGCTCCTCCTCAAGGTGCCTCCCGGAACGGTGGTGAAGGACGCCGGGAGCGGCGAGGTGCTCGCGGACCTGCACGAAGACGGCCGGCGCTGGGTGGTGGCGAAGGGCGGCCGGGGCGGGCTGGGCAACATGAACTTCGCCACCTCCACGCTGCAGGCGCCCCGCTTCGCCCAGCCGGGCACCGAGGGCGAGGAGAAGAGGGTCAAGCTCGAGCTGCGCCTGTTGGCCGACGTCGGGTTGGTCGGCTTTCCCAACGCCGGGAAGTCCACGCTGGTCTCGCGCCTCTCTCGCGCGCGCCCGAAGATCGCCGACTACCCGTTCACCACCTTGCAGCCGCACCTCGGCGTAGTGCAGTACAAGGGCGGACGGAGCTTCGTGCTCACCGACTTGCCCGGGCTGATCGAGGGGGCCCACGCGGGCGCCGGGCTCGGGCACCGGTTCTTGAAGCACATGCAGCGCACCCGCGCCATCGTGCACCTGGTCGACGCGGCGGCCCCGGGGCGCGACCTCCAGGCCGACTTCGACGCCATCAACCGCGAGCTGGAGCTGTTCGACCCGGCCCTGCGGCGCAAGGCGCAGGTGGTCGCGGCCAACAAGATCGACGTTCCGGAGGCGCGAGCGCGGGCGGAGGAGTTCGCCAAGAAGCTCAAGCGGCGCAAGATCCCCGTCCACCTCATCTCCGCGGCGACCGGAGAAGGACTGGGCGACCTGCTCGACGCGATGGTGCAAGCCGTGGACGCGGCGGGCCTGCCGCAGCCGCTCGAGCGCGACCTGCACCCGCGGCGGGAACACGCCGGCGGGGCCAGGCCGGCCAAGGCGAGGCGCAAGTGAGCCCCCGCCGCCCGGTGCGCGCGTGGATCGGCAAGCCCCACGTCGATCCCGCGGAGCTCTCGGGCCCCAGCGGCCTCACCGAGGACGTGCTGCGCGGCGAGGACGAGGCAGCGGAAGAGGGGCCGCAAGGCGACGACGCCTTCTGGGAATCGCTCCTCACCCCGCAGCGGCTGGCGCGGATCGACGCGGTCGTCTCCGCCCGGATGCGCAGCGTCACGGTGGTCCTCGACCGGCTGCTCGACGCGCACAACGTCGCCGCGGTCCTGCGCACCGCGGAGGGCCTGGGCCTTTCGCGCGTGCACGTCGTGCCGCACGACGCGCGCGACGACGCCGCGCACCGCCGGGTGACGCAGGACGCGCACAAGTGGCTCGACATCGAGACCCATCCGTCGGGAGCGCAGGCGGCGCGCTCCCTCGCCGCCGAAGGCTTCGCGGTGTACGCCGGCCACCTCGACCCCGGGGCGCGACCCTCCACGGACATCTCCGCGGACCGGCCGGTGGCGCTCTTGTTCGGCAACGAGCACGAAGGCCCTTCCCCCGAGACGCTCGCTGCGTGCACCGGCACCTTCCGCATCCCCATGGCGGGGTTCACGCAGAGCTTCAACGTCTCGGTCGCGGCAGGGATCGCGCTCTCGCAGATCTGCGCGGGCCGCCGCGCGTTCGTGGGGAGGGCGGGCGACCTCCCGTCACAGGAAAGGCGCGCGCTCCGCTCGCGCTTCCTGCGCCTGGCGGCGAAGCTGGCCCGGCGCGTGAAGCGCTGAACACGGGCGGGCGCCGCGCCGTCGAACGCGGTAAAGAGAAGCCCGCATGCGCATCTTCATCGCCGCCCTGCTCGCCGCAGCGCCAAAAGTCCAGGCGGCCCCCGCCCAGGACCCGGCGGCCGCGGTCGCCCGGCGGGTGCAGCGGCACTACGAGCGCATCCAGGACTTCACCGCCAGCTTCGCTCAGACGTCCACCTACCCGACGTTCGGCAACGTGAAGAATGCCACCGGAAAGGTGTTCCTCAAGAAGCCGGTCCTGCTCCGCTGGCAGTACGACGACGGTCGGGTCATCCTGATCGACGGCAAGGAGCTGTGGAACTGGAACCCCGAGGACAAGGAGGCGCAAGTGAAGCGCGGCTTCGGCGTCGACCAGGTTCCCCCCGAGTTCGCCTTCCTCTTCGGCAAGGGCAAGCTGCTCGACCGCTTCGCCGTCCGCGGGGTCCCGCGGCCCGAAGGCCTCCCCGCGGGTGACGCGATCGAGCTGGTCCCCCGGAAGGAAAGCGCGGACGTGCAGAAGCTCCTCTTCGTGGTCGATCCGCGCGGCCAGGTGCTGGCCACCGTGCTCACCAACGGACAGGGTGACGTGAACCAGCTGATCTTCAGCGACGTGAAGGTGAACTCGGGCCTGGCCGATTCCCTGTTCCGCTTCGTTCCTCCCAAGGACGCCCACGTGCAGGTGATGCAATGAAGCGCATCTTGCTCCTCGCCGCCCTGCTCGCCGCCTGCGGCGGGCCCGCCCGCACCGTGATCGTGAACGGCAAGGAGGTGAGCTACGAAGACGCCGCCAGCGACGTGCTCGGCCGCGGCAAGCGCGCGCTGGCCGCGGGCCGCACGGACGAGGCGATGAAGGTCTTCCGCGACGTCATCGACCGCTTCGGCCAGAGCGCGGCCGCGGACGAGGCGCGCTTCCTCGAGGGTCAGACGCTGTCGCGCACGGGCAAGCTCCAGGAAGCGCAGGCGAAGCTCACCGAGCTCCTGGAGAAGTATCCCAACACCGCGTTCAAGAAGGAAGCGGCGCTGGAGCTGTCTGCGGTGCAGACCAAGCTGGGCAATACGCAGGAAGCGGCCGAGGCGATGAAGACCGCCGTCTCGCAGATGTCCGACGCCGAGAAGCAGCAGGCGGCGAGGAGCATCGCGGAGGCCTACGCGAAGACCGGGGAGGCGGGGGAGGCGGCCCGATTCGCCGCCCGCGCCGTGGAGGCCGCCCAGACCCCCGAGGAACGCGCCGCGCGCCTCGCGGACTACGACAAGGCGCTGAACGCCGCTCCAGGGCAGGTGGTCGCGCAGCTGGTGGCCGACCTCGACCGCCGCAGCGCCGCCTGGCCGCCGGCGGCGCTCAAGCTCGCCCGGCTCCAACTCCACGCCGGCGACCGCGCGCACGCCGACGAGCTGACCCGGCAGATCCTCTCCGAGGTGAACACGGGGCCGATCGCGCAGGGCGCGCAGACCATCCAGCTGTCCATCTCTTCCTCGGGAATCCTGAAGCCCAGCCTGATCGGCATCGTGCTGCCGCTCAGCGGCGAGTACAAAGCGCTGGTAGACCTGATGCTGAACGCGATCGCGCTGGCGGTCGATCTGCAGAACCGCACCGGGGTGCAGGTCTCCATCAAGGACTCCAAGGGCGAGCCCGACACCGCCGCCCAGGCGGTGGAGGATCTGGTGCGCGAGGGCGCCATCGCCATCCTGGGACCCATCGCCCTGGCCGAGGGGCAAGCCGCGGCCGTGCGCGCGCAGCAGCTCGGCGTGCCCATCCTTTCCCTCTCCCGCGCCGAGGGGCTCACGCAGGTCGGCGAGTACGTCTTCCGCGACATGCCGACCAACAGCGCGCAGGCGCGGGCCATCGCGCAATACGCGCAGAAGAAGCTGGGCGCGCGCAGCTTCGGCATCTTGCAGCCCGACTCCACCTACGGCGACGAGGTCACCCGCTTCTTCTGGGACGCGCTGGACGCCGGGGGGGCCGGCGTGACCGCGTACGACCACTACCCGCAGCGCACCACCACCTTCAAGCCGTTCGTGCAGCGCCTGGTGGGAAGGACGCAGGAGGACCTGGAGGGGCGCAAGGAGTTCAGCGACGAGGTGGAAAAGATCAAGCAGACGATCTCCAATCCGTACCAGCAGCGCAGGGCGCTCAACGCCTTGCGCAACCAGAGCGCGCCGGTGGTCGACTTCGACGCCCTCTTCATCCCCGACAGCGCGCGCACCGTCCGCCTGATCGCGCCGGCCATCGCCGCCGAGGACGTGATCACCTCCGGCTGCGATCAGCGCGAGCTGGAAGTGGTGCGCAAGACCACCCGCAGCGCGAACCTGCGCACCGTGCAGCTGCTCGGGACCAACCTGTGGAACAACCCCGACCTGGTCGACGAGCGGATCGGGGCCGCCAAGTACGTGCAGTGCTCGATCTTCGCCGACAGCTTCTTCGCCCAGAGCCAGCGGCGCGCCACCCGCAAGTTCGTGGAGGATTACGAGGCCGCCTACCACAGGTCCCCCGGCTTCCTCGAGGCACACGCCTACGACGGGGCGGCTCTGCTGAGGAAGATCGTCGAGGAGCGCCGCCCGCAGTCGCGCGACGACATGCGCAACGCGATGGCCGGGATGGGGAGGCCGTTCGAGGGGGCCACCGGCGACACGGTATTCGGCCGCGATCGGGAAGCGCAGAAGCCGCTGTTCTGGCTGTGGATCAACCGCGGGACCATCCAGGAGTTCGACCCGGATGGACCGCCCCCCGTCCCGCCCACGCCCGACACCAGGACAGGCTCCCGCTGACGTCGCCACCACGTTGACGCGCCGCGTCCCGTCCCGGGACAGGACGCGCTGCGTTACATCTCGCGTGCTGCTCGAACGACCGCGCGGCATTCGAAGAAGCACCGCTCGCGCGCGAGTCGAGTTCCGCGCCCGCCGCTGCGCCCGACTCTTCCCCTGAAAAGCAACGGAGACCCGCGGTCGAGTTGTCCTCGCCGTGGAGAGGGGTTCGAGCGGTGAATGGTTAGACTCCCGTGGAAATGGGCGCCAAGCAGGTCATGGTGTTCCCGTTCACGGTTCCGATGGACGGCGGCGGGCAGATGCGCGACCCGGCGCAGGGCGTGTACGCCCGCTCTCTCGCGCGCACGCTCGCCGAGCGGCTCTCGCTGGGCCCCGGAGTGTCCGCCACAGCCGCCACGCTCACCGCCGACGGCCTGGACGGCAAGCCCCAGGACCAGGGCTGGGTGGTCGCCAGCCACGCCTGGACGCTGGAGGAAGCGTGCGCGATCGGACTGCCGGAAGGCACCGAGTACCTCCTTCACGGCGCGGCCGAGCTGACCGACCGGGTGCGGCTGCGGCTCATCCTGGTCGATCAGAAGGAGCGGCGGACGGCGCTCGACCACGTGGTGCTGCGCCCGCGCTCGGAGTTGTTCGGCGCGCTGGAAGAGGCGGCCCTGGCGATCGCCCAGGCGCTGGGCCTGGAGCTGCCCGTGGCGGAGTGGCCGACCGCGGACGTAGAGGCCTACCTGGCCTATCTGCGCGGACGGGACCTCTCCGCCGCCCACGAGGTGGGCGTTCGCGTCGTCGACCCGGCGAAGAGCTTCGATCCCTATCTGGAGGCGGCGCAGCGGGACCCGGCGTTCGCAGACGCGCAGGACCGGCTGCTCTCCCTGGCCCTCGACTTCACGCTCGGTGGCGCGGGACCCTCGTCCGCGGCCCGGGCCGGCTGCGAGAAGCTCCTGCAACTCGACCCGACCGCCGTGAAGGCGCACGCGGCCCTCGCCGAGATGGACCTCGCCGCAGGCCGCCCCGCCGAGGCGGCCGAGCGGCTGCAGAAGGCCCTGCGCATCCGGTCGGATTGGTGGCCCGCGTTCGAACGGCTCGGCACCGCGCTGGTGCGCCTGGGGAAGAACGCGGAGGCCATCCCCTGGTTCGAGAAGGCGCTGGCCGAGCGTCCCGAGGACCCCGACGCGCTCACCGGCCTGGGCGTGGCGCTGGCCGAGACCGGGCGGCTGGAGGAGGCCGTCCAGGCCTGGGGCCGCGCCCTCCGCTCGGGCGAGGGAGGGGCGCACCTGCACCAGAACCTCGCCCGGGTGCTGCGCCAGCTGGGCAGGCGCGGCGAGGCGAGGCGCCACGCGGCCATCGCGCGAAGACTCCTGGGCCGCGGCGGCTTCTTCGGTTACCTTCAGGACGCATGGGACAAGCTGACCGGGGCCCGAGTGTGAGCGAAGCTCCGCTGGATCTCCCGCGGCCGTTGCCCGGCACGCTGGGCAGTCTTCGCCCGCCGCTCCTCAACCTGCTCCTGTTCGTCCTGACCGCGGCGTCGGCGTTCGTCACCGGCACGCTGTGGACGGATACCCAGCTCCCCCCGCCCACCCAGGCCGAGGCGATCCGCCACGGGCTGGCCTTTTCCGCCGCCTTGCTCGCGATCCTTCTGGCGCACGAGATGGGGCACTTCGTGCTGGCCCGCCGACACGGAGTAGACGCGACCTGGCCCTTCTTCATCCCCGCCCCCCTGCTCTCGCTGATCGGCACTCTCGGCGCGGTCATCCGGCTGCGCAGCGCGCCGCGCACCCGGCGCGCCCTGGTGGACATCGGCGCGGCGGGACCGATCGCGGGGTTCCTGGTCACCATCCCGGTGCTGGTGATCGGGCTGCGGCTCTCCCCCATCGTCCCCGCGGAGGGCCCCTTCCGGCACTGGACGCTCTGGGAGTCGCTCTCGACCTGGTTGCGCGAGGGCCATTTCCTGCGGCTCCGCGAGGGGTTCGAGCTGGGGCGTCCGCTGGGGATGGAGCTGCTCGAGAAGCTCGTGCTGGACATTCCGGCCGGCCAATCGATCGCGCTGCATCCCGTCGCCGTGGCAGGGTGGTTCGGCCTCTTGCTGACCGCGCTGAATCTCCTCCCGCTGGGGCAGCTCGACGGCGGGCACTGCTTGTACGCCGCATCCCCGCGCCTGCACCGCCTGGCCGGCGCACCGCTCTCCGCCCTGTTGCTCGCCCTGGGCGTCTTCCTTCCGTTCGTCGGCTGGGCGCTCTGGGGCCTCATCACCGGGATCTTCCTCAATCACCATCCGCCGGTCGCCGAGCCGGAGCCGGGCCTCTCGACCGGCCGGCGCGCCGTGTTGGTGATCAGCCTGATCATCTTCGTGCTGTCCTTCACGCCCGTGCCCCTGGCCCCGCTCGCGGGGTAGAACGGCAAGCGTGCCGTCGCTGTCCGATCTCCTCCAGGGCGAGCTCCGGCGCGCGCTCCCCTTGTTCGAGCCGCGCCCCTCGCAGCTCGCCATGGCCGAGCAGGTCGAGCGCGCCCTCACGCAAGGCCGGGCGCTGGTGGTCGAAGCCGGCACCGGGACCGGAAAGACGCTCGCGTACCTCCTGCCCGCGGCGCGCAGCGGTCTCAAGGTGGTGGTCTCGACCGCCACCAAGACGCTCCAGGAGCAGCTCGCCGACAAGGACGTGCCGCTGGTGCAGGCGCTGGGCGTCAAGGCGCGGTTCGCCTTCCTCAAGGGCCGGCAGAACTACCTGTGCCTCTTGCGCAAGGAGCACTTCGACCGGCAGCCGACCTTCGCCGCGCGCGAGGAGGCGGGGATGTACGGCCAGCTGCACGCCTGGGCGGAAGAGACGCGCACCGGCGACCGCGCCGAGCTCGCCGGCCTGCCGGAGAGCTTCGCCACCTGGCGCGAGGTCAACTCGACCGCCGAGACCTGCACCGGGCAGAAGTGCCCCTACTACGACCGCTGCTTCGTCTTCTCGATGCGCCGGCAGGCGGCGGAAGCGGACGTGATCATCGTCAACCACCACCTGTTCTTCGCCGACCTCGCTCTGCGCAGCTCGAGCGCGGGCGACGCGGGCGCGGCGGTGCTTCCCCGCTACGACGCGGTGATCTTCGACGAGGCGCACGCCACGCCGGAGGTGGCCATCGAGAACTTCGGCGCGCAGCTGTCCAGCTTCCGTTTCACGGAGCTGGCGCGCGACGTGCTCCGGGTGCCGGCCACGCCGCCGCACGCCCGGGATCTGGCCGGGCGCCTGCTCCGTGAAGGATCGTCCTTCTTCGAGGCCGCGGCGCGCTGCCGCCCGGCCGGCGGCAAGTTCTCCCGCGACTCCGATCGGTGGTCGCTGCCGCCCGGGTCGCTCCTGCCCGCCGAGCGCGAGCGGGAGGCGCTCACCGAGCTGCTCCGGGCCTTGAGCGCCGCCCTCTCCGGCAGCGGAAGCGACGAAGTGCAGCTGCTCGAGCGCCGCTGCCTGGCGCTCTCCGCCGACCTGCTCCTCTTCGCCGGCTCGCAGGCGGTGAGTGGGCGGGGCGACGTCGAGTACGACGAGCCGCGCCCCCCCGATCGCCTGGTGCAGTGGGCCGAGCAGCGCTCGGGCCATCTGTTCCTCAACGCCTCGCCGATCGACGTCGCCGGGATCTTCCAGGACCACCTCTACGACCGGGTGGGGCCGGTCGTGTTCACCTCGGCGACCCTGGCGGCCTTCGGATCGCTCGACTACTTCGCCCGCCGGGTCGGACTTCGAGACTCGGGCGGTCCGCTGTTCCCCCTCGACGAGGCCGTGCTGCTGTCGCCGTTCGATTACCAGGCGAACGCGGCCATCTACCTGCCGGAGCGCATGCCAGACCCGCAGGACGAGCGCTTCGCGGACGCGGTGGCCGACGAGCTGCGGCAGCTCTTGCCCATCACCGGCGGCCGCGCCTTCGCCCTGTTCACCTCGCTGCGCAACATGCGCCGGGTCTACGAGCTGCTCGCGCCCGAGCTGCCCTGGCCGGCCCTGCTGCAGGGCGAGCGGCCCAAGGCCCAGCTCTTGAAGGCGTTCAAGGACAAGCCCAGCGTGCTCTTCGCCAGCCAGAGCTTCTGGGAAGGCGTCGACGTCCAGGGAGACGCGCTCAGCCTGGTGGTGATCGACAAGCTGCCTTTCGCCTCCCCGGGAGAGCCCCTGGTGCAGGCCCGGATCGAGCAGCTGCGCGCCGCCGGAGAGGACCCGTTCTACGCCTTCCAGCTGCCCGAGGCCGCGCTCGCCTTGAAGCAGGGATTCGGCCGGCTGATCCGCTCCGCGCGGGACCGCGGCATCGTGGCCCTCCTCGATCCGCGCATCGCCGGCCGCGGATACGGCCGGCGGTTCTTGCAAAGCCTGCCGCCTTGCCGGGTGGTCCGATCGCCCGACGAAGCGCGAGGCTTCTGGAACGGCCTGCCGAAGCGGTAGAGTCGGCCCCATGGCGGGGGGCGAAGACACCGTCGAGCGCGAGCTCGACATCCCGGACGTGCTGCCGCTGCTTCCGGTGCGCGACGTGGTGGTGTTCCCCGCCATGGTGGTGCCGCTCTTCGTTTCGCGCGAGGTCTCGCTGAACGCAGTCGAGCAGGCCCTGAAAGGCGGGCAGCGGCTGCTGTTCGCCGTCGCGCAGCGCGACGGGAACGAGGACGCTCCGCGGGCGCCCGACGGCGTGTACCGGATGGGCACCATCTGCCAGATCGTCCGCCAGCGGAAGCTGCCCGACGGCCGGGTGAAGGTGCTGGTCCAGGGCCTCCTCAAGGCCACGCTGGAGGAGGTGGTGGCGGACGAGCCCTGCACCAGCGCGCGGGTGGCGAAGATCCACGAGCTGCCGTTCGAGGCCGTCGGCGACCGGGGCCTGGAGGCCGAGGCGCTGGTGCGCAGCGTAAAGGGCCATCTGGAGAAGCTGATCGCCACCGGGAAGGGGATCTCGCCGGAGCAGCTGCTCCTCTTCAGCGGCGTGCAGGACCCGGGGCGCCTGGCGGACCTGGTCGCCGCCAATCTCTCGCTCAAGATCCAGGACGCCCAGGAATTGCTCGAAGTGATGGACCCCCTGCAGCGCCTGCAGGCCGTCCACGAGCGGCTGTCGAAGGAAGCGCAGCTCCTGGCCATGCAGGCGCGCATCCAGAGCCAGGCGAAGGAGGAGATCAGCAAGACGCAGCGTGAGTACTACCTGCGCGAGCAGCTGCGGCAGATCCAGCACGAGCTGGGCGAGCGCGACGAGAAGGCGGAGGTGGTCGCCGAGCTGAAGCGGCGGGTCGACGCGGCCCAGCTTCCCCGCGCGGCGCAGGACGAGGCGGACAAGGAGCTGCGCCGCCTGGCCGCTATGTCGCTCGAGTCGGCGGAGGCAGCCGTCTTGCGCGCCCACCTGGAATCGATCTGCGAGCTGCCCTGGACCAGGCGCAGCCCGGACTCGCTCGACTTGTCTCGCGCGCGGCAGGCCCTGGAGGAGGACCACCAAGGCCTTCTCAAAGCGAAGCAGCGCATCCTGGAGGCGCTCGGAGTGCGCAAGCTCAAGCCGGACGGCCGCGGTCCCATCCTGCTTTTCGTCGGCCCGCCCGGAGTGGGGAAGACCTCGTTGGCGCGGAGCATCGCGCGCGCCATGGGCCGCCAGCTGGTCCGCGTCTCCCTCGGCGGAGTGCGGGACGAAGCGGAGATCCGCGGCCACCGGCGCAGCTACGTGGGTGCGCTCCCGGGCAGGATCCTGCAGGGGATGAGGCACGCCGGAACGCTGAACCCGGTCTTCGTGCTGGACGAGATCGACAAGCTCGGCGCCGACTTCCGCGGCGACCCGTCCGCGGCGCTCCTGGAGGTCCTCGATCCAGAGCAGAACCACGCCTTCCGCGACCACTACCTCGACCTCGAGTTCGACCTGAGCAGCGTCCTCTTCATCGCCACCGCGAACGCGCTGGACTCGATCCCGCCTGCGCTGCGCGATCGGATGGAGCCGATCGAGATCCCCGGCTACTCCGAGGAGGAGAAGGCGCTCATCGCCGAGCGCCACTTGCTTCCGCGCCTGATCGCCGAGCACGGCCTCCGCCCGGAGCAGCTCGAGCTCCCGCGCGCCACGCTGCTCGCCGTCATCCGCGGCTACACGCGCGAGGCCGGGCTGCGGGAGCTGACCCGCGAGCTGGCCTCGGTCTGCCGGAAGACCGCCCTGCGCGTCGCCGAAGGAGGGCCGGCGAGGACGCGCATCGGAGTGCGGGAGCTGCACGCCCTGCTCGGAGCGCCCCGCTTCGTTTCCCTCGCCGAGCAGGAGCCGGAGACGATCGGTTGCGCGACCGGCCTCGCCTGGACGCCGTACGGCGGGGAGATCCTCAAGGTCGAAGTGGCAGCCATGGCCGGCCGCGGGCCCCGGGCCGGCGGCCTGATCCTCACCGGGCAGATGGGCAGCGTGATGCAGGAGTCCGCCCAGGCGGCGTTGTCCTACCTCCGGAGCCGCGCGTCCGACTTCGGCATACCCGCGGACTGGTTCGAAACGCACGAGCTGCACCTGCACGTGCCGGCCGGAGCGGTCCCAAAGGACGGGCCGAGCGCCGGAGCCACCATGGCGTGCGCGCTCTTGTCCCTCTTGTGCAGGCGACCATGTAGGGCGGAGGTCGCCATGACCGGGGAGGTGACGCTGCGAGGCAGAGTCTTGGCGGTGGGCGGTCTTCGAGAGAAACTGTTGGCGGCTGCACGCGCGGGGGTGAAAATCGTCTGCATCCCGGAGGCGAACCGTCGGGACCTGCTGGAGCTGCCGCGGCCGCTGCGCCGCCGCATGCAGGTGGTCACGGTGAGCACCCTGGACGAGCTGTTCGGCCACGCCCTGTCGGGTGGCGCGCCGCAACCAGGCCGGCAGCCGCCGGTCGCGAAGGCATGAGGTGAGGAGATAAGTGCAGTTCAACACGGCCCAGCGCGAGCTCACGCTCAAGATCGTCTATTACGGCCCCGGTCTTTCGGGGAAGACGACCAACCTGCGCGCGCTCTACCAGCGGATCCAGCCGGCGCTGCGCGGCCACCTCATGACGTTGGATACGGCCGACGACCGGACCTTGTTCTTCGACACGCTGCCGCTCGTGTTCAAGAGCGGCAACCTGAAGGTGAAGCTCAAGCTGTTCACGGTGCCGGGCCAGGTGATGCACAACTCCACCCGCCGCATCGTCCTCCAGGGCGCGGACGCGATCGCCTTCGTGGCCGACAGCCAGCCCGCCAAGCGGCAGGAGAACTACAAGTACTGGATGAACATGGTGGAAAATCTAAAGTCGAACGGGCTCTCCATCGATTCCTTGCCCTGCGTGGTCCAGTGGAACAAGAAGGACCTGGGCGACGCCACCACCGCCGAATCGGTGGCGAAGATGCGCGAGGAGGACAAGCAGCCCGTCTTCGAGGCGGTGGCGGTGCGCGGCGAAGGAGTGGTGGAGACGTTCCTCGCCCTGGTCGACCTGACCTTCGAGGCGATCGACAAGACGTACCTGCTCAAGGACAAGATCGGGCTCGACCGGCGGGCGTTCATCGAGGAGGTGCGGCGCTGCCTGGTCGATCCGCCGCGCATCGAGGACGTCTTGCCGCCGCGCGGCGGAGGGAAGGGGGGCGGCGGCCGGAAGAAGAGCCGCGGCGGCAACGGTTCCGGAGAAGGAGGGGACCCCGGTTCGCGGGGCCCTTCGTCGAAGGCCGGCGGAGCGTAGACCACGGTGGCGGAAAGCATCCTCCAGAAGAAGCTCGTCCTTGGCGAGCTGCTCGATCTGCCCACGTTCACGCAGGTGTGCAAGACGTTCGTCGATCTCTACAAGATCGGCCTCAAGGTCTTCGACTCGAACGGCACCAAGCTGGTGGACATCAAGATCGCCAGCGGCGATTTCTGCGCCTACATGTTCACCGGCGCCAACGGCCGCAGGCTGTGCACCGAGACGGTGACGCACATCAAGGTGCGGCCGCTGGAGGAGCCGCAGATCGCCGTGCGCAACTGCTTCACCGGGCTGCGCTACCTGATGCTGCCGATCCTCTACGAAGGGGACATGCTGGGCCGCATCATCTTCGGACCGTTCCTTCCCGAGGACGTGGGCGACCTGGGAGGGGACCTGAAGGCGCTGGAGGGCGAGTTCGACCTGGCCAAGGCGCGCGATCTGATCGGCCGCATCCGCCGCGCTCCGGAGAGCACGGTGCGCAAGGTGCTGGACCATTTCGCCCGGCTGGTCGACGTGCTGATCTTCACCTCCCACAAGGCCCTGATCACCTCGCAGCTGCACATCGAGAGCGTGACCGAGAGCTACCGGGAGGTGCAGGAGAAGAACAAGAAGCTCTCCGAGGCGCTGGACCGGCTCCAGGAGCTCTCCCGCCTCAAGTCGAACTTCCTCGCCACCGTCTCGCACGAGCTGCGCACGCCCTTGACCAGCGTGATCGGCTACAGCGAGATGCTCCTGGCGGGGCTGGCCGGCGAGCTGAACGACGAGCAGAAGGACTACCTCAAGACCATCCTGGACAAGGGCGAGTCGCTCTTGCGGCTGATCTCCTCCATCCTGGACCTCTCCCGGATCGAGGCCCGCGGGGTGCAGCTGCAGCGCAACGTGGTGGACGTGAACGACATCCTGCAGGCGGCGGTCGAGTCGGTGATGCCGCAGAGCTTCAAGAAGAAGCTGACCGTCTCCACCGAGGTCTCCCCCAGCATCCAGAAGGTGCAGGTCGACCCGGACAAGATCCGGCAGTGCGTGATCAACCTCCTCTCCAACTCGGTGAAGTTCACCCCCGCCGGCGGGCACATCGCGGTCCGCGCCGGCCCGGCGCAGCAAGCGCCGCAGAATGCGGGGCCGTTCGGCGGGGCCGGCTACTTCCAGATCCAGGTGGAGGACAACGGGATCGGGATCCCGAAGGAGCTCCAGTCCAAGGTGTTCGACACCTTCTTCCAGGCCGACTCGTCCGCATCGCGCGAGTACGGCGGCGCGGGGCTCGGCCTCTCCATCGTGAAGAGCTACGTCGAGGCGCACGGCGGCGGCATCTCGGTGCGCAGCGAGCCGGGCAAGGGCAGCGTCTTCACCCTGGTGGTGCCGATCGAGCCGCCCGGCGCTCCGCTCGAGTCGTCGCTCCGCGGCGCCTAGAGACGAAGAGATCACCGCGGAGGCGCGGAGGTCGCGGAGTTCTTGGGTCAAAAAACGAAATCCTCCGCGCTCTCCGCGCCTCCGCGGTAAGCATTTGGTCCTCTTGTGAATGAGCTGGGTCTCATCGACGCGTTCCTTGCTCCTTTCGGAGTGCGGCGCGATGCGCGCCCGGACGGTGCCGGCGTCCTCTCCGGCCCCGGCGACGACTGCGCGGTGGTGCGCCCGTCCGCCGGGAAGAAGCTGGTCCTCAAGGTGGACGAGCTGGTCGAAGGAGTGCACTTCGACTGGCGCTGGTTCGCCCCGGCGGACGCGGGGCACAAGGCGCTGGCGGCGGCCTTGAGCGATCTCGCCGCCGCGGCGGCGCGGCCGCGCTGGTTCCTCTGCGCCCTGGGCGTGCGCCCGGAGGGGGATGCGCCGCGCATCGCTCGAGGACTGGCGCGCGGGATGGCCGGCCTGGCCCGGCGGCACCGCTGCACCCTGGTGGGAGGCAACGTCACCCGGGCGGCGACATGGTCGGTGTCGGTCAGCGCGCTGGGAGAGGCGGACAGCCCGCGCGGGCGCGGCGGGGCGCGGCCCGGGGACGCGATCGTGGTCGCCGGGGAGCTGGGACGCGCGGCGCTGGGCCTGCGCCTCCTGCGCGGAGGGGCGAGGAAGCCGCCCTCGCGACGCGCGGCAAGAACTATTCGCGCCCAGCTCCGGCCGGAGCCGCTGGTCGCGGCCGGCCTGGCCGCGGGCGGCCTGGCCACCGCCGCCGTCGACGTGAGCGACGGGTTCCTGCGGGACCTGGGCCACGTCTGCGCTGCCAGCCGCTGCGGAGCGGAAGTCGAGGTCGAGGCGCTGCCCGTGGACCCGGCGGTCCGGGCGGCCAGCGTCGAGCTGGCGCTCTCCGGAGGCGAGGATTACGCGCTGGTGTTCGCCGTACGCCCCGCGAACGCAGGCCGCCTCCTGTCACGGCTGCGCCGGACGGGGACCCAGGCCGCCCAGGTGGGCCGTTTCGTCCGCGGCCGGGGCATTCGCCTGCTCGAACGGGGCCGGGAGCGCAAGCTGCCGCCACGGCTCGGCTGGGACCACCTCGCATGACCCCGGCCGAGCGCGCGGCCGTCGGATTCTCCACCCACACCGGATGGGCAGCCGCGGTGGTGCTTTCGGGCACGGCGAAAAGCCCGCGGGTGGTCTTCCGATCGCGTGTCGAGCTGTGGGATCAGCCGGACCCGCACGTGTTCCACCGAGCCGCCGAGATGGATCTGCCGGCGGCCGGGAAGCTGATCCAGGGGGCGGAGGACCTCTCCCGCCGCAAGGCGCGCGAGGGATTGCGCGCATTGCTCGAATCGGTGCAGCTGCGCATGGTCGCCGCGGGCATCGTCGGAGCGAACTCGCGGGTCCCGTCGGATCTGGCGGCGATCTTGCGCTCGCACGCCCTGGTCCACGCGGCCGAGGGCGAGCTCTTCCGCGGCGCCCTCGCTGCCGCCAGCCAGGAGGCAGGGCTGAAGGTCACCGCGGTGCCGTCGCGAAAGCTCCCTGCGCTCGTTGCCCGGGCACTCGAGATCGCGGAAGCGGACCTGCCGCGCACCCTCGCCGACCTGGGACGCGGCCTCGGCGCTCCCTGGGGGAAGGATCAGAAGGATTGCGCGGCAGCCGCGTGGCTTGCTCTGGCCGGCGAGTGACGGTCCCGGCTGGCTCGAGCCGGCTCGGCTTGACTTGACGGGCACCGGGCCCTACTCCACGCCTTCTCCGATGGAGTCCTTGAAGGCGGCGGTCGCGCCTCGCCCAGGCAGCCCGACCGCCCTGGCAGAGCTCATCGCTTCCTTCCGGACCGGCCGGCGCGCCCGGGCCACCGGCCTGCAAGGCGCCTCGCGCGGCTACGCGCTGGCCCACCTGGCGCGCGCCCTGAAGCGCCCCCTCGTCTGCGTGGAGCCCGACGAGGAGGCCGCCGAAGCGCTCGAGCGCGACCTGCGCTTCTTCTGGCCGCCCTCCGGCGAAGGCGCCATCGTGCGCCTTCCCGGCGACGAGGTGCTGCCGTACGAGGGGCTCACCCCGGACCCGCAAGCCGCGATGGGGCGCCTGGCGGGGCTGTTCCACTTGCACCTGGGCAACGCGCGGGTGGTGGTTCTCTCCGTCCGCGGGCTCGCCCGCCGGGTGCTCCCACGGGAAGCGCTGGACTCGCGCTCGCTCCAGCTCGGCGTGGAAGCTACCCAGGACCGGGACGAGCTGGCCAGGAAGCTGACCGCGGCGGGGTATGCGAAGGTCCCTCTCGTCGAGGATCCGGGCACCTTCGCGGTCCGGGGCGGGGTCTTCGACGTCTGGTCCCCGCTCGACGCCAATCCCGTCCGCATCGAGTTCTTCGGTGACACGGTCGAGAGCTTGCGCGCCTTCGACCCGCAGACACAGCGCTCGGTGCGCGAGCTGGCCGAGGTCTCCTTGTGCCCGGCCCGCGAGATCGTTCTGGACGAGGCTGGCCGCAAAGCCGCCATCGCCACCGTCCGCGCCGCCGCCGACGCAGTGGAGACGCCCACCCGGCGCCTGCGGGAGCTGATCGACGAGCTGCAGAGCCACTCGCAGGACGACGCGCTGTTCGCCGCCGGCCTCTCGGCGATCCTGCCCGGCTTCTATCCGGGCGGGCTGAAGCCGGTCACCGACTACCTGCCCGGATCCGCGCTGTGGGTGCTGGACGATCCGCTCGAGCTGGAACGCCAGTGGGGCGAGCTGTGGACGGAGCTGTCCAACTCGTTCGCCGCCGCCCGCGCCAAGGGCGAGCTGGCGCTGCCTCCCGACCAGCACTACCTCCACGAGGGCGACGTGCGGCCCGTGCTCGAGGGCGCGGCGGTGCTGGAGCTGGGTGGCCTGGGGTTCGCCGCGGACGCGGCGGCGGGCGTCCCGGAGATCGACTTCGGCCTCGAGCCGACCGCGGATTTGCGCGCGGAGATCGCCGGGCACCACGGCGAGGACGGAGCGCTTTCGCCGCTGGTGCGGCGGCTGTCGGATTTCCGCGATCGCGGCATCGCCGCGGTAGTGGCTTGCCATTCGTCCGCCCAGGCCGAACGCGCCCGCCGGCTGCTGCTCGACCGCCAGCTGATGGCGCGGATCGTGCCGGAGCTGCCGCCCGAGCCCGCCTCGCTGTTCGATCCGTCGGTGCACGCGCACCTCGTCACCGGCGAGATCTCCGCCGGATTCGTCGACGAGCACGACCGGTTCGCTCTCTACTCCGACGAGGACATCTTCGGTCCGCGCGCGCAACCCCGCAGGGCACCCCGGCGGCCGCGCACCTTCGGCGAAGAGGCCGCCGACTTCCGCGACCTGAAGGAAGGCGACCTGGTGGTGCACGTCGAGCACGGCATCGCCCGCTACGGCGGCCTCACGCGGCTCGAGGTGCGCGGCTTCGCCGCCGACTTCATCCTGCTCCAGTTCGCGGGCAAGGACCGGCTCTACCTGCCGGTCAACCGGCTGCGCCAGATCCAGAAGTACGTCGGCGGGGACGCGGCGAAGACCAGGCTCGATTCGCTGAAGAGCCAGACGTTCCTGAAGCGCAAGGCCCGGGTCAAGGAAGAGCTGCTCAAGATGGCCGCCGAGCTCCTGGACATCTACGCGGCGCGAGTGGCCCACCAGGGCTACGCCTTCACGCCACCGGACAGCATGTACCGGACGTTCGAGGCGGACTTCGAGTTCGACGAGACGCCCGACCAGGCGAAAGCCATCGAGGACGTGCTCCTGGACATGGAGAAGCCCCGGCCGATGGACCGGCTGGTCTGCGGGGACGTGGGGTACGGCAAGACGGAGGTGGCCCTGCGCGCCGCCTTCAAGGCGGTCGAGGACAAGAAGCAGGTCGCCGTGCTGGTCCCCACCACCGTGCTGGCGGCCCAGCACCACCGGACCTTCGGCAAGCGCTTCGCCGACTATCCGGTCACGGTGGAGATGATCAGCCGCTTCCAGAGCGCGAAGGAGGCGAAGGAGATCCTTTCGCGGGCCCGCGAGGGCAAGGTCGACGTCCTGATCGGCACCCATCGGCTGCTCTCGCAGGACGTGTCGTTCAAGGACCTGGGGCTGGTGGTGATCGACGAGGAGCAGAGATTCGGGGTGAAGCACAAGGAGCAGCTGAAGAAGCTGCGCAAGCTGGTCGACGTGCTGACGCTCACCGCCACCCCGATCCCGCGCACGCTCCACATGGCGATGATGGGGGTGCGCGACCTCTCCATCATCGGAACGCCCCCGGTGGACCGCCGCGCCATCCGCACCTTCGTGAGCAAGTTCGACGGGGCCACCATCAAGGAGGCCATCGAGCGCGAGCTGTCACGCGGCGGACAGGTCTTCTTCCTGCACAACCGGATCGAGTCGATCCGCGGCGTCTACGACTACCTGGCGAAGCTGGTGCCGCAAGCGAGGATCGGCGTCGCCCACGGCCAGATGGCCGAGGGCAAGCTGGAACAGGTGATGACGGACTTCATCGATCGCAAGTACGACGTGCTGCTCTGCACGGCGATCATCGAGTCCGGGCTGGACATCCCCAGCACCAACACCATCCTGGTGGACCGGGCGGACCACTTCGGGCTCTCGCAACTCTACCAGATCCGCGGCCGCGTCGGCCGCAGCCGCGAGCGCGCGTACGCGTATCTTCTGGTCCCTGCCCGCCGCCCCATGACCCGCGACGCCCAGAAGCGGCTGCAGGTGCTGCAGCAGTTCACCGAGCTGGGCGCCGGCTTCCAGATCGCCTCGCACGACCTGGAGATCCGCGGCGCCGGGAACCTCCTGGGGCCCGACCAGAGCGGCCAGATCGCCGCGGTGGGGTTCGACCTCTACACGCAGCTGATGGAGGAGGCGGTCGCGCAGCTCAAGGGCGAGGAGCCGCGGCAGGAGTTCGAGCCCGACGTCGAGCTGCCCGTGCCCGCGCTGATCCCCGAGGAGTATGTCCCCGACGTCCAGCAGCGGCTCTTCTTCTACAAGCGGTTCGCCTCGGCAGTGAGCGAGGACGAGCTGTACGAGGTCAAGGGCGAGATCCGCGATACCTGCGGGGAGCCGCCCCCGGAGGTGGATTCGCTGGTGGAGGTCATGGACCTGCGCAACCAGCTGCGCGCGCTACGCATGCGGGGCCTGAAGTGGGGTCCGGGGCGGCTGATCGTCCAGCTCGGGCCCGACGCTGCGCTCGATCCGGCGAGGCTCGCGGAGCTGGTGGCCAAGGGGCGGGGCCGGTACCGCCTCACCCCGGGCATGGAGCTCGTGCAGGCGATCGAGCAACCGCCCGCGCCGCTGCCCGGCGCGCCGCACCCCCCGCCTCAGCCCGCCCAGGTCCTGGAAGCCGCCCGGACCTTGGTCCAAGAGCTGCGCCGCTGCACGGCCTGAGGATTAGCCCCTTCCCGTCGACTGTTGAGAGGTGGTATCTCGCCCCTCTCTCGAGCAAAGGATCGTCCGCATGAACACCAGGCACGCATTCCTCTTTGCCGTCTGCGCGCTTGCGCCTATCGCGTGCAAGAAGGGCGCTTCCGGGCCGGTCGTGGCCCACGTCGGCGACGACGTGATCACCGCCGAGGAGTTCAAGCGGCGCATCGACGAGCAGAGCCCGTTCCTCAGGGCCCGGTACAGCACGGTCGAGCGCAAGAAGGAGCTGCTCGAGGCGCTCATCCGCAACGAGCTGTTGGCGCAGGAGGCGCAGCGCGAAGGCCTCGACAAGTCGCCCGCGGTGCGCGACGCGACCAAGCGGGCGATGATCCAGGAGCTGATCAAGCGGCAGCTCGACGAGAAGATGAGCGGCTCGGACATCCCGGAGACCGAGCTGAAGGCCTTCTACGACGCCCACGTCGACGACTATGTGAAGCCCGAGCGCGCGCGCGTGTACCACATCTTCCTCCCCGCCAAGGAGCCCAAGGAGAAGGCGCAGGCGAAGGCCAGGGCCGCGGCGCTGCTCAAGGACATCCAGGCGCGCGAGAAGAAGGGCGAGGTGAACGCCTTCCAGGCGACCGCGATCAAGGAGAGCAAGGATCTCCTCTCCGCTCCGATGGGCGGGGACCTGCGCTTCCTCAGCAAGGAGGAGCTGGCCAAGTCGCACGGCGCCGCGCTCGCGGACGCCGCCTTCGGCCTGAAGAACCCGGGCGAGGTCGCCGGTCCGCTGGAGACGCCGGCCGGGATCGAGCTGGTCAAGCTGCAGGTCAAGACGGTCGCCCTCAACCGGACCTTCGAGGAGTCGAAGGAGACGGTGCGCGGCCGGATGGCGCGCGAGCGGCGCAGCCGGCAGTACGACGACTTCGTCAAGAAGCTGAGGGACGGCGGCAAAGTCACGATCGACGAGGCGGAGCTCGCCAAGGTGGAGACCGAAGTGGCGGCGCCCGTGCCGGTCGCTTCTCCGCAGACGCCGCCTCCCGCTTCCGCGAAGATCGGCGGGAACTGATGCGGGTGGGGGTGGCCTTTTGCTGGGCGGCGGCCGCGCTGCTGCTCTGCGCGTGCGCACGCAAGAAAGCGCCCCCTGCTGCGCCAGCGCCAGCCGTCGCGGTGGTGGACGGGGTCCCGATCCCGGTCTCCGCCCTGCAACGCGAGCTGGACCGGGCGAGACGCGGTGCCGGGTCTCAAGTGGTCGACGGCTTCCCCACCCCGTCGAAGATCGAGTCCAAGGACCTGCCCCGCCTGGCCCGGGCGCTGCTCGACCCCCTGATCGACCGCGTCCTGCTGGTGCAGCGGGCGAAGCTCGCCGGGGTCGTGGTCACCGACGCGGAGGTGCAGTCCGCCATGGACGCGCTGGCCGAGACGGCGCGCGCCTCGGGCGAAACCTTCGCGGACCGCCTCGCCCAGGACGGCCAGACGGCCGAGCAGTTCGCCGACGACATGCGCGAGCGCCTCCTGGCGGAGAAGTGGGTGGCGGAGCAGACCCGTGGAGAGAGGCCATCTCCGGCCGAGGTGCGCGCCTGGTTCGACCAGCACCGATCGGAGCTGGACGTGAAGGAAGAGGTGCACGCGCAGCAGATCCTGGTGGCCACGGCGGAGGAGGCGAAGAGCCTGCTCGACCAGATCCGGGCCGGCGCGCCCTTCGAGCAGCTGGCCCGATCCCACGGCCGTTCGCCCGACGCGCAGCGCGGAGGCGACCTGGGCTGGTTCGCGCGGGGCACCATGCCCAAGCCGTTCGACGACGCGTGCTTCGCGCTCAAGCCCGGCCAGGTCTCGGGCGTGGTGCAGACGAGCTACGGGTACCACCTCTTCAAGCTCTTGGGGCGCCGCGGGCCCCGGCAGCGCAAGCTGGAAGAAGTCAAGGAAGAGGTCGCGCGGCGCGCCTTCGCCGAGAAGCAGGCCCAGGCGGAGCGGCAACTCCTGGAGCAGGTGCGCAAGAGCGCCAAGGTGGAAATCGACGAGGCAGCCTTCTCGCTCCTGAGATAGAGTCGGCTTCGATGAAGCGAGTGGTCCTCTCCGTGCTCCTCTGCGCCGCCGCCGCCCGCGCGGAGGTCAAGGAGCGCATCGCGGCGATCGTGAATGGACAGCCCATCCTGCTCTCCGACGTCGAGGAGCGCGTAGGACCGGAGCTGGCCCGGCTGATGCAACAGCCTGCGGGGCTGCAGCGCGACAAGGAGCGTTCGAGCCTGCTCCACCGCGGCCTGACCGAGCTGGTCGACGAGAAGCTCATCGAGTCGGAGGCGACCACCCTGGGCCTCTCGATCACCGAGGAGGAGTTGCAGCGCGCCCTCGACCAGCTCGCCCGGCAGCAGGGGATGGAGCTGGCCGACTTCCGCCAGGCGCTCGAGCAGCAGGGAGTCCCCTGGGAAGCCGCGCGAGATGCCGTCCGGCGGCAGACGATGATGGCGGAAGTGCTGCGTTTCAAGGTCAAGCCGCGCAAGGTAACCGACGAGGAAGTGCAGGCCGCCTACGCGACCGAGGAGCACAACGCGCAGCACGAGGTGCGCGCGCGCCACATCTTCGTGCCCGTGCCGCAGAACGCGACTCCGGCGCAGCAGGCCGCGGCGCTGGCGAAGGCAGAGCAGGCGCTGCGCAGGGTGAAGGCGGGCGAGACTTTCGCGCTGGTGGCGCGCGAGATGTCCGAAGGACCCACGGCCAAGCAGGGCGGCGACCTCGGCTACTTCCGGCACGGTCTGATGCTCCCGGCCATCGAGCAGGCGGCGTTCTCCCTCAATCCCGGCGAGGTGAGCCAGGTGATCCGCACCAACTCCGGGTACCACATCGTCCTGGTCGAGGACCGGCGCGTCATCCCGCCCAAGCCGCTGGCGGAGATCAAGGAGGAGATCCGCAGCCGTCTGGCCAACGACTCCGTCTTCAAGGAGCGGGAGAACTACCTCGCCACCCTCCGCAAGACCGCACAGATCGACGAGAAGCTCTGAGCCGATCTACTGGCGCTTGGCCTCCTCGGCCGACAGCTCGTCGAACGCCTTGTCCGCGTTGGCGCGCACCGTGTCGCGGACCTTCGCGTTCAGCTCCTTCATCTTGTCCAGGTTGTTCTTGAAGGTCTCCATGTCCAGCTGCGCCAGCGAATACTCGGTCCCGTCGGTGTCCACCCAGTGGTCGACGATCAGGACGCCGGACAGCTCCATCTGCGAGTACGTCTTCAGCGCCTGCTGGACGTGCTGCTCCTCGTTCGAGGCGCTCATGTCACCGGCGGTGGTCGAGGCCTGGTAGTCCTTGTTCAGCACGGCCACGTAGGTGTCGAGCGTCTTGGCGATCTCGCTGCGCGCGCGCGAGTCGGCGGTGGACCTGCGCAGCGCCGCGTTGCGGATGCCGCTCGCGATCCCCACCCCGTAGAAGTTCTTGCCCTTCTCGCCGCCGAACGCGCCCGACCCGCGGTTGACCCAGTCGGGGCCGTTGGCGTGCAGGATCTGGTTCGACATCTCCGGCTTCTTCTCTCCGCCGCAAGCGAACAGCGCCGCGGCGACCGCTGCCATCCCGATGACCTTCTTCACGTCCATCCTCCGTGTAGTCGCGGCGCGCCCAAGGCCCGCGATGAGATTCAGAGACCTGCGTTCTCCTTCGCCACCAGCGCTGCCGCGAGATCCGTGCCGGCGGCGATGCCGGCCTCGTTGGCCGCCGCCTGCTGCGCCGCTTGCGGGGTGCGCCCGAACCCTTTGGTCTGCTTCACCGACGAGGCGACCACGGCGCCGCTCTGGCTCTCCAGAGCCCGGACGTCCAGCGAGGCGGTGGCGGCCACCTGGCTGAGCACGCGTCCGCCCGGCACGGAGTTCCCTTTCACCACGATCACCCACGGCATCCCCTGGGCACGCGCCGTGTCGAGCGCCTGCTGCTCGGAGCCGCTGGGTTCGGTGATGGCCGTGAAACCCTTGGAAGACAGCGCCTGTGCGACCGCGCCCATGACCCACTCCGGCGCGACCAGCACCGCCCGGCGGGCCTTGGCCTGCGCCTTGGCGACCGCGTCCTCCGCCGCCTGGCGGAGCTGTCCCGAAGTGCGCAGCTGGGGATCTCCGAGCTCGATCTGCTGGGGCAGGGACCGCGTCTGGGCCGCCACGTCGCGGTAGCGAACCAGCGCGGCGAGCACGTTGCCCTGCCGCTCCTGCGCCTGCGCCTCGCGCATCCGGGAAAGGGCCGCCAGGGCGGTCTGCTTCTGCTCGTCCTCTTGGCGCACCCGCTCCGCTTCGAGGTCCGCGCGCGAGAGCTTGATGAGCACCCAGACGTCGAAGGTGTCGATGACGGTGGCGCCCGCCTTGCGCGAGAACTTCTCGTAGTACACGTCGGCCATGCGGGCCCCGCGGACGAGCGCGGTGGCGCGCCCCTTCACAGTGTCCTGCACGCGGTCCGACCCGAGGTCGGTGGACATCACATCCTTGTGCTCGGAGGAGACGTCCACGCCGATGTACTCGGCCGCGTGGGCGCGGGCGACCTGCATCGCCGCGTCGGTGCCTTCCTCGAGGGAGCCGGCGCCTTCGCGGGCCCCGGAGAAGTACAGGGTGTCGCCTTCCTGCGGCACTTTCACCATCCAGGCCGGCGGCCTGGGCGAGGAGGCCGTCTTCACCACCGCGGGCGCCTCGGCGGCGCAAGCGCACAGGATCGCCAGGGCGGTGGGCGCGGAGCCGCCGCGGAAGGGTCGGGCGCTAATTGACACCAATCGCCCCGGGCGCCGCGGTCTGCTCGGAGACGCGCTTCGCCTCGTCCTGCAAGCGCCTGATGTTGTCCAGCTCGCGCAGCAGGTCCTTGTCGTTGGTCAGCTCGTACGCCTTCTGCACGGTGGCGGTGGCGTTGTCGTAGTCGCCGGCGTACTCGTAGGCGAGGCCCAGGTTCCAGTACGCCTTGGCGAGCTGGTCGCTCTTGATCTTCGGGTTCTTCTGCCCGTCGGCGATCGCCTGGGAGAAGGTCGCCTGGGCCTTCTTCCAGTCGCCGCGCTCCGCCCAGCCGATGCCTCCCTCGAGCTGCGGGATGTCCGAGTCCTTCTGGAAGTTCGCCGTCACGTATTCCTGGTGCGGGACGATGGCGCGCATGAACCGGTCGATCACGCCCCGGCGGGCCGAGCGCGCCAGTCCCTCGACGTCGATCGGATCGGGGCGCTGGTTGACCCCGGTGTTGGTGTCGTCGCGCCGCTCCTCGTAGGTCTTGGCGATGATCAGCCGGCCGGTGGCCACGTCGACGATCTTGAAGGTCGCGCGGGTCCGCATCTCGCCGCGCAGCTTGAAGATGATCGTCACCGTATTGTCCTTGTTCCTGATCCGGTCCTCGGAGGGGACCTCGCGGTACTGCTCGTCCACGTCGCCGTAGATGAGAGCGCCCGCGCTCATCACCTTGCCGAGCTTCGCGGCATTGCTCGGATCGGCCAGGTCGCTGGCCGAGAGCGACAGCTCGCGCATGATGGAGTTCATGTGCTGCCGGTCGAGGACCGAGAAGCGGCCGGTTCCGAGCAGCGCCTCCTCCAACGCGTTGCCCATGACGACGTTGCCGCGGCCGCGCATCTCGCCCACCGCGACGGTCTGGTAGGCGACCATGTTGATCTCCGCCGGGCGCGTGACCGGCACGCGCACCGGCACCGATCCACAGGCGCAGAGCAGTAGGAACGGGAGCGCGCAGGCGGCGCGGGCGCTGCGAACGGGCGAGGTCATTGTTTTTTCCGGCGGGTTCGAGTGCGTGAGGATGTCCGGGTTCGATCGCTAGCACCGCGCTGGAACTATGGTCAACTTCATCGCTCGCCGGCCGGAGAGGGGCCCTTGCACGGCGTGGGAAGGCGACCTCCTCCTACATGGCAAGGGGCCGCTTGCGGTGTCACGACTGCCGCTGCCCGATCAGACGTTGAACAAGAAATGGATGACGTCGCCGTCCTGCACGACGTACTCCTTTCCTTCGACGCGCAGTGCGCCCTTCGCCCGTGCCGCCGATTCGCTGCCGTAGCGGAGCAGCTCGTCCCAGCGGATCACTTCCGCCTTGATGAAGCCTCGCTCGAAATCGGTGTGGATCGCCCCGGCCGCCTGGGGTGCGCGGGTGCCCTTCCGGATGACCCAGGCGCGGCATTCGTCCTCGCCGACGGTGAAGTAGCTGTGCAGCCCGAGCAGCTCGAACCCGGCGCGGGCCAGCTTGTTCAGCCCGGGCTCCGACAGCCCGAGGTGGGCGAGGAATTCCGCGCGTTCGCCCGGCGGAAGCTGCTGGATCTCCGCTTCCGCCTTGCTGCAGATGGCGACCCAGCGCGCTCCTTCGCGTTCGGCCAGCGCCGCCACCTTCCGCACTTGCGGGTCGGTGTCGAGCCGCTGCAGCTGCCCTTCGTCCACGTTCGCAACGTACAAGACCGGCTTCTTGGTGAGGAGAAACAGCTCTCGCACCCGCGGCTCCTCCTCGTCGGAGAGCGGAACGCTGCGGGCGGGCCTCCCTGAGTCGAGCGCGGCCTTCAGCTTCTCGTAGAGCTGCAGGTCGGCCTTGGCCTCCTCGCCGGGCTTTCCCGGCGCCTTGGCGTCCTTGGCCCGGCGCTCGCGCTTCTTTTCCAGCGTCTCGAGGTCCTTCAAGGCCAGCTCGGTCTCGACCACCTCGCGGTCGCGCTCCGGATCCACCGCGCCGTCCACGTGCACCACGTCGGGATCGTCGAAGCAGCGCAGGACGTGCGCGACGGCGTCGACCTCGCGGATGTTGGCAAGGAACTGGTTGCCCAGCCCCTCGCCCCTGGAGGCCCCCCGGACCAGGCCCGCGATGTCGACGAACTCCAGCGCCGCGTGGGTGCTCTTTTTCGGCTCGAAGAGCGCCGACAGCTTGTCCAGACGCTCGTCGGGCACAGGAACCACGCCCACGTTGGGATCCTTGGTGGCGAAAGGATAGTTCGCCGCCAGCACGCTCGCTCCGCTGAGCGCGTTGAACAGGGTGCTCTTGCCCACGTTGGGCAGCCCGACGATGCCGATCGACAGACCCATGAGGCCGCCGATCTACACTACCTGGACGCCCAGGCGATCAGAATCCGGTCTCGGGGCCCTGGTTCGGCCGCCACTTGAGCAGCCGATTCTCGGCGAGCGTGATCAGCGACTCGGCGGCGAGCGCGACCACCGCCAGGATGAACATGGCCGCGAACACGCCGTTGGCGTTGAAGGCGCCCTGAGCGGTGGCGATCAAGAGGCCGATGCCCTGGCGCGCCCCGAGGAACTCTCCGACCACGGCGCCGACCAGGGCGAAGCCGAAGCTCACGTGCAGGCTGGCGAGGATCCAGCCCAGCGCTGAGGGCATGATCACCGACCAGGTCACCTGGCGCGGCGAGGCGCCCAGGAGGCGAGCGTTGGCGATCAGGTTGCGGTCCGCCTCGCGGACGCCCTGGAAGGCGTTGCCGAACACCACGAAGAAGACCATCACCACGCCCAGCGCCACCTTGGACGGCATCCCCAACCCGAGCGCGACGACGAAGATCGACCCGAGTACGACGCGCGGGATGGAGTTCGCGATCTTGACGTAGATGTCGAACACGTCGGCGAGCAGCCGGTTGCGCCCCAGCGCCACCCCGAAGACGACACCGAGCAGGGCGCCGATGCCGAAGCCGAGCAGGGTCTCCTCCAGCGTCACCAGCACCTGCACCCAGAGCGGGCCCAGCGAGGTCCCCTCCGCCATCCACTCGCGGATCTGCTGGACGATTCCGGAGGGCTTGCCGAAGAAGAACGGATCGACGATGCCGGTGCGGGCGCACAGCTCCCACGTTCCGAGCACCAGCGCCAGGACCGCGACCTGCAGGGCCACCACCAGGCGGCGGCGGTGCGACGACCGCCGTACGGCCGCCGGAGCGGCCGGTTTCGCCTCGGCGACGCGCGCCTCGGTCATGCCGCCGCTCCGGCGGCCCGGCGATGGCTCACCATCACTTCCTCGCGCAGGTCGTTCCAGATGAGCCGCGACAGCTCGACGAAGCGGGGCTCGAAGCGGATCTCCGAGGTGACGCGCGGCCGCGGCAGATCGATCGCGTAAGTCGACTTCACCGTGGCGGGGCCCGCGGTCATGACCACCACCCGGTCCGCGAGCGCGATGGCCTCCTCGAGATCGTGCGTGACGAAGACCACCGAGGCCCGGGCGGTGGACCAGAGCTGCAGCAGCTCGTCCTGCATCAGCACCCGGGTCTGCACGTCGAGGGCGCTGAACGGCTCGTCCATGAGGAGGATGGAGGGCTCGTTGATCATCGTCTGCGCCAGCGCCACGCGCTTGCGCATCCCGCCGGAGAGCTGGTGCGGATGATGGCGCTCGAACCGTGAGAGGCCCACTCGACGCACCCAGTCCGCAGCGCGTTTGAGCGCCTCCTTCTGCGGCATGCCGCGGAAGATCGGCCCTGCGGCCACGTTGTCGAGCACGCTCCGCCAGGGGAAGAGCGCGTCGTTCTGGAAGACGAATCCCACCCGCCGATCGACACCGATGACCGGCTTCCCCAGGACGAACACCTCGCCCGAGCTGGGAGGCGCGAGCCCGGAGATGAGCGACAGCGTGGTCGACTTTCCGCATCCGGTCGGCCCCACTACCGCGCAGAACTCGCCCGCACGGACGGTCAAGTCGACGTCGCGGATGGCCGTCAGCCTGGCCCCCGTCGGAGTGGTGAAGCTCCGGGTCGCGCGCCGCAGCTCGATGCTGGGAGCGCCCTCGGCCACGGCTACTTGGCTGCCTTGGCGAACTCGGTGGTGTAGGTCTTGGCGAGGTCGACCTTGTTGCCCTGCAGCGCCTTGTTGGAGAGGGCGAGGACCTGGAGGACCGTCTCCGGTCCCTTGTCGGGCATCACGCCGTCCGCCGTGAACATGACCTTGCCGTCCGCCAGCGCGCGCACGTACATCTCCTTGTCGCCGGCGTAGTAGTCCTTCGGCATCTTGTCGGCGATCTCCGCGGCCGGGTGGTCGTGGATGAAGCGCAGCGTCTTGACCAGCGCGTTGGCGAGCTTCTGTACTTCGGGCTTGTGCTTGTCGACCCAGGAGGTTTGCGCGTACAGGCACGCGGCGGGGTAGGGCCCGCCCAGCGCCGCGGCGGTCGTCGCCGGCGAGCGGAGATCCACCAGCACCTTCGCCTCGCCCGTCTTGAGCAGGCGCGAGACGGTCGGCTCGGTCGTCATGCCCGCGTCGATCTTCCCCTGCTGGATGGCCGCGATGAAGGTGCTGCCCGCTCCCACCGGCACCATGACGAACTCGCCGACCTTCACCCCGTTCCTCACCGCCAGGTACTGGGTGAGGAAGCTGGTGGAGGACCCCAGCCCGGTGACACCCAGGTGCCTGCCCTTGAAGTCCGCCGGCGAGCGCACCTTGTCCGCGATTTTCGCCGAGACCAGCTCCACCTCGCCCGGCGCCTGGCTGAACTGGACGATGGATTCCACGAACTTGCCCTTGGACTGCAGGTCGATCGAATGGTCGTAGAAGCCGACCACCCCCTGCACCTCGCCCGCCAGCATCGCGTTCTCCGCCTGCACACCGGCGGGCTCGCTGAGCAGCTCCACCTCGAGCCCCTGCTCCTTGAAGTACCCAAGCTGCTCCGCAAGCTTCGCCGGCAAGTAGATCTGCTTCTCGATCCCGCCCACCATGATGGTGATCTTCTCCGCGCGGGCCGGCGCGGAAACGATCATCCCGAATGCGATCAGGGGCCCGCTCAGCCGAACCATGGTCCACCTCGCAGGCGATGGTTGGGGCGGATGGATTCGAACCATCATAATGGGATTCAAAGTCCCATGTCCTGCCTTTAGACGACGCCCCAGCAGGGCGCGAGGGTGCATGGGCGGGGCGCGCGGGTCAAGCGAAGCGGCGCACGCGGGCGGCGCCCTCCCGATGACCGATGGGCGGCGCGGCCGCGGCGTGGCGGAATGGCCGGGCGATGGGCGGGGAGGGCGGTCAGGCGTTGGTCGAGGCGGCGTTCGCGCTGCCGCTGACGGTGGTGCTGATCCTGTGCGCCATCCAGATCACCCAGCTGCAGCGGGCGCGCCTCCTGGTCGAGTACGCCGCGTTCAGCGCGGCCCGCGCCGGCGCCGTGCTGAACGGAAACGACGGCCGCGACGGCACCGACGGCCCGATGCACGATGCGGCGGCGCTCTCCCTCGCGTCCAGCCAGGGCCCGGCCGACGGCCTGGGCGCCTTCGCCCGCACCTTCGCCTCCTTCCGCGCGCGCGAGGCCGCGCTGCGGGCGCTCGGGCTGCCCCTGGTCCAGGTGACCGTGCTGAACCCGCGGCGCGGAGACTTCCAGCGCTTCGGGCAGCACCTGGGCGGCCGGGAGATCGATTTCGACGACGTCCGGCCGAAGGCGGTCGACGCCAGCCTCTTGTCCATCCAGGTGCGCTACCTGGTCGAGCTGCGCGTGCCGCTGGCGAACAAGCTGATCCATTCGCTCTGGCTCGCCAGCCGGGGCGGGCGGGGCGTCGAGGACGGCGCCCGGGGCGGGCTCGATTTCGCCTCGCTGGCGCTCGCCGGCAAGCAAGGCCGGTATCTCGTGCCCGTGCAGGCCTTCCACACCATGCGGATGCAGTCGAACCCCTTCCTGCGGTGGGCGGCGCCGTGATCCTGCTCTTCCACCGGCTGCGGCGCGACGAGGAGGGGCAGGTGCTGGTGCTCGGGGCGATCTTCGGGCTGGTGCTGATGCTCTGCGTGCTCTCGACGGTGAACCTGGGGCGCGCGGTCTACGCGAAGGTGCAGCTGCAGACGGCGGCCGACGCGGCCGCGTACAGCCAGGCCGCGGTCGAGGCGCGGGTGCTGAATTTCACCGCCTACACGAACCGCGCCATGGTCGTGCACTACGCGTCGATCATGGCCGCGGCGGCGTACCTCACCTGGGTCCATTTCCTCTGGGCGGCGATCGCCCCGATCCTTTCGGTGCTGCGGAACGTGCCCTACGCCGGGCCCGTGTTCGCCGCCCTCCAGGAGGCCTTTCGCGGGCTCCTGGTCCTGTTGGACTCGGCGGTGGCCGTGATGACGCCGCTCGTCTCGGCGGCGAACGTCGTGCTCTACACGCTCCAGGAAGGGGCCTGGCTCTCGGTCGGAGCACCGGGAGGAGGCAGGCTCTCGCGGCTTCCGCCCGAGGCGCACTCGGGCGACTCGGCGGCCGCGCCGTACCAGGAGATCTGGCCGGGCCTGGTGCACGCCGCGAATCAGGCGGTCTTCGCCCGGACGCGCGGCAAGCCTCTGCTCCTCGAGGACGCCGCCGACTCCGCGAAGGTCCTGCTCAACGACAAGGACGAAGCGGTGCAACTGGCGCGCGCGCACATGATCGAGATCGCCAACTCCGCGCGCCACCCTTGGGTGGCCTACGGAGACAGGTGGAACGACCCGTCCAGATCGCCTCTGGCGCGCCACGCCGCCTGGCAGGTCGGATGCCCCATCTTCCGCGGCCACATCGGCTTCCAGATCGTTTCGCGGACCGAGCTGGGCGGTCCGCCTCCGCCGGCCAGCGCATCGCGGGCAAGGGCCGCCTCGCAATCCCAGGTCTACTCCGCTCAGCGCCTGCAGCTCGGCGTCCGGTGCGGTCCGATCGACAAGCGATACAGCGTCTTCCAGCTGGCCACCATGGACCAGGTGTTCGCCAGCCTGCGGCCCGGCAAGTGGTCCGATTTCGAGGTCGGGCAGAAACGGGGCGGGCTGCTCGGCCGCATCCTCGGCTACATCCTGCGCGGCGTGCTCTCCGGCGTCTCGCGAGCGGCGGCGCGGACGCGGCCCAACCCCAACGTGCGCCTGTTCTGGCTCTCGCCTTACGTTTCGTTCGCTCCGCAGGCCCGCTCGCGTCCGGGCGGGGCGCTCGGGCAGCTGGGCAATTTCGCGCAACCCGACGTGCTGGTCGGACTGGTCCGACGCGCCCCCGACCACGACCGCGAGCCCGGAGCTCGCCAGTACTTCGGCCGCCGATTCGGGATGGACATGGGCGGCGCGGGCGCCGGAGCGACGGATTTCTCCTTCGCCGCCGGCGGAGACGGCCGCGCGGCGGGGCTGCCTCTCTTGCCCGAGGGGTTCACCGCCTTCGCCGCGGCGCAGGCGTACTACCACCGCCCGGGCGACTGGCGCGAGGTGCCGAACTTCTTCAACCCGCTCTGGGGAGCGCGCCTGATGCCGATCGCCGAATCGAACGCGGCCAACCTGGTGCCGGGGCTGGTCGACAATCCGGTCGTCCGCGGATTCTTGCTCCACTGACCATGCGGACCCTGGCCGGACAGAGCGGCTCGGCCCTGGTCGAAGCGGCCATCCTGTTCCCCTGCCTGCTGCTCATCCTCTTCTGGTCGATCGCGCTCACGGACGTGCTGGTCTTGAAGCTCAAGGCGTCCGAGGCCGCCCGCTTCGCCCTCTGGGAGACGGCCGCCTGGAAATCCCCCCGAGAGATCGACCGCGAGGTGCGGCGGCGCTTCGCGGACCTGCGCTCGCCGGCCGGCATCGAGCGCGCCAGCACGAGCCTGCTGCTGTACCCGCGATCGTCCAGCTTGCGCTGGGCCGCGGAGGTCGACACCGCGGCCGCCGAGGTGAAGCTCGCCGGGGACCGCCCGCCGTTCAGGGGCGGACCCGGCGTCCTCGGATCGTTCCTCTCCGCGGCGACGGGTTGGATGGCGGGTGGAGTGCAGGCGGCGATGCGCGAGGAGCGCTTCAACACCTGGGGAGTCGCCTCGGCTCGCGCGCGGCTGCGCGCCGGCCGCGAAGGATCGAAGGTGCTCGCCGGCGGCGACCTGCCCGGCCGCCGGGCCGGAAACGACCTCGGCGCTCCGGCCTCGATCGCACAGCTCGCCCTGGCGTCGCCGGGGCCGGGGCTTCGTCCGCTGCAGCTCGTCTTCGATACCTGGAAGGCGTGGCCCAGGCCCCCCGCGTTCCAACTCGCCGGCGCGCCCACCGACCTCGCGGCGCCTCCGGAGCAGACTCATCCCGAGGTCGAGAAGCAAGTCACCGCGCAAATGGGAGCGGTCGCCTTCTTCGGCATGCGGCGGCAGCCCTGGTTCGCGGCGCTGGACTCGGTCACGGCGCGGATCCGATCGAGCGCCGTCGCCGGCGCGCTGCTCGGCGGCCACCTCCCGGGGATCTTCTCCACCGGCCGCATGGACTCGGCCGAGCGCGGTCCCGTGACCATCCTGCCGCAGGGCATGCAGCGAGCAGGCGACCTCATCTCGGAAGGACCCAAGACGCTGGTCGGGCTCGACGCGTTCACCGACGGCGAGGACGCGACGCGAAGCACGGTGCCGCACACGATCAACACGCAGTATTGGCGCGCCTCGGGAGGGATCGACGGCGTCTGGAGCAGGGGCGTGTTGCCCCTGCCCGCGCGCCTTTCGACCGCGAACCAGTACGTGCAAGCCTGGAACTGCCGCGGCCGTTTCTTCGCCGGCTCCATCGCCGCCCAGGAGCACGACCCGCGCCGGCGCTACCGGTCTTCCTGCAGGTGACGGAATGCTCCTCGTCCGCAGCGCCATCGCCGTCCTGGCCAGCGCCGCCGTGCTCCTCGTCGGGGCCTGGGCGGGCGGCGCCTGCGCGCCGGCGCTGGCGCAGTCCGCGCGCACGCCTCGGGAAGAGCTCCCCGGCCCGCCTCCCGCGCACCGCGAATCCGGGCAAATCCCGGTCGGCGATGCGCTGGTCGTGAACGGCCAACCAATGCAGCTGTCCGTCTTCTACACGGCCGACCGCCCCTTCCAGGTGGCCGACTTCTACTCGGCCGCCTTCCGCGCGCGGGGGCTCATCCCCGTCGCCATGAGCGAACTCCAGCTCGGACACGTTTCCGCCTTCGACCCGGCCGACGGGCTGCAGCGCTCCGTGACGGCGCTCGGCGAATCCCCAGGACAGACGCTGGTGCTCCTCGCCGTGTCGGATCCCAGGCGCATCGCTCTGCGTCCCTCGCGAGAAGCGGAGACCTCCTATCCGGTGCCGGACGACCATCGCGCGTTCCTCGGCTACAGCTCAGAGGACGGCAACGCACGGGCGCACAGCGGCCAGTTCGTGACCAACCTGGCTCCTGCCCAGGTGGCGGACTTCTACCGCCTGCGGCTCTCCGCGCAGGGCTACGAGCAACGCACCGGAGAGCCGGGCGCCGGGCTCCTGGTCTTCGAAAGGGACGGCAGCGTCGTCTCCGTCGCCCTGCAGGCCCTTCAAGAAAGGGGCGGCTCCGCCGTATTCGTGAACCGCACCGAGGGCTCGCCCTGACTCCGCCCGAGCCACGCCGGCGGGCGCGGGGGCAGGCGCTGGTCGAGACTTCCCTCTTGTTGGCCACGCTGGTCGGTGCGCTGGCGGTGGGGGGCGCCTGGCTCGTGCGCTCGCACCCGCGGATGCTTCGCGCCATCGACGCTGCGGTCCGCGGCGACTACTTCGCGCTCTCGCTGCCCTTCCCTTGATCGCCCTGGAACATCGGTCGGGCACCGCGCTCGCCCAGGCCGGTCAGCTCGACGACCGTGCGCCGTCCCTCGACGCGGACCAGACCCCAGAGCGGGACTTGGTCGGCACGCCACACACGCGTGGTCTCGCCGCGGGCGACGATGCGGATCTCCTCGGCATGGAAGGTGCCGGCCGGGACGGTCACTTCGGCGCTCCCCACGCGCATCGCCTGCACTGCCGGATCGCGCGCCGGTTTCGTTTCGGCGGGCTGCAACTCGCCCAGGGGCACTTCGATCGGCGCCAGCCCCAGCGCGTACACGATCGCGCGCTCGAGCCGTCCCGAGCCGCCGACCAGCAGGCGGGCGCCGAACGGCAAGTCCTGGTCTCCGAGGGCGGCGACTTCGAGCCAGGCGCGCCCTCCGTCGAGGGCGGGCGGGACCACGGAAAGACGCACGCGGACGTCCTCCTCGCCGCTCGCCCGGACGAGGTATTCCGCCCAAGAGCCCACCTTGGGGCGGAGCGATCCGAGCGCCGCGAGCAGCTCGGGGGGCCCGACGGCGAACATCGAAGCCGGGGCGGGGCTCTGGGACGGCGCGGCGCGTGGCGCGCTCTTCGCCGCTGCGAGCGGCGCCGGAGGACCCGAGAGAGAGACCGCGGCCATGAGCAACGGAAGCAGCACGTCGCGAGCGTAGCGCAGCATTGCGGCAGAATGCAGCCATGACCCGGGTCGCCGCCATCGGCCTCTATGCGGTGCTTGCTGCGCTCGGCGCCGCCCTCCTCGCCCGGCCCGCCTTTCTCTGGCTGTACGGCTTGGGCCTTGCCCGCCCCGTCCGTCCATGGGAGGTGCCCCTCGGCGGGGCCGCCGCGTCGCTGATGGTCGTGCTCGCGGCATTCACCTCGGGCGTTCTGGTCCATGTGGCCCGCGGCGGAAAGCTCCGCCGAGGGCACCACTTCGCGCTGCTGCTGCTCGTCGGGCTCGCCCTCGCGTTGCGCGCCGGCTCGGGCGACATCCGGGCCCCCGCCGACCCGGCGCCGCGTCTGATCGCCGGCCTCCGAGCCGCTTCGGCCGCCCTGGACGCCGGATACGTCTTGACCGGCCGCTACGCACCCGACGCCGCGCTGATCCAGGGCGCGCTCTCCGGGTTGCCCGGCGCGGGGTTCGTCCATCGCGGCCACCAACTGGGCCTCTCCGCGCACATCCTGCACGGCATGCACGGTCCGCAGCTCGAGGCTCTGCCGGGCGATCTCCCGGGCACCATCTACGTCGCCATCTCGTCCGACGAGCAACGCGCGTGGTTCTCCGCGCTGTCCTTGCACCGGGTGCTCCCGATCACGGTGGAGGCGACCGCCGGAACGCACTCGGCGCCCGGCTTCGACCCGTTCCTGCCCGTCTACCCGGACGCGCCGACGCCCTCGCGACTCAGGTGACTACAACGCATCCCATGACGTCCGCGCCATGAAAGGCGTAGCGCCGCCCTATCGGCGGCGACTAGATATCCAGGTTCGTCGCGTCGAGCGCGTTCTTCTCGATGAACTCCCGCCGCGGCTCGACCGCATCGCCCATCAGCGTGGTGAACATCGTCTCCGCCTCGGCGACGTCGTCGGCGTGGACCTCGAGCAGCGTTCTCCGCGCAGGATCCATGGTGGTGCTCCAGAGCTGCTCGGCGTTCATTTCGCCCAGGCCCTTGTAGCGCTGGATCTCCAGGCCCTTCGAAGCCGCGCGCTTCACCAGGTCCACCAGCTCGAGCGGGTTGCGGGCCTGCTGCTCGGCCCCGCCGCCATCGCGCAGCGAGAGCGTGAACGGCGCGCGGCCGAAGCCCGCGAACTCCTGCCGCAGCTTGGCCAGTTCCGCCCAATCCGGGCTGGTGACGAAGACGTGGTCGAGGTGCGTCTCGCGCATTGCCCCGTTGTGCCCGAGCTTGACCACCAGCTTCTGCGCCCCGTGCTCGGTGTCCTCCGCGATCGCCACCGAGAGCGTCTCGTTGGGCACCGCCGCCTTGAGCTCCGCCTCCAATGCGGAGCGGACCTGCTGCAGGCGCGCCGGCTCGCGCAGCGTTTGCTGGTCGAGCGCGGAGCCGGCCAGCGCGGCGTCCACCACGCGCGCGTCGCGCCGCTTGTCGATCTTCGCCAGCAGCCGGCGGTAGGCGAGAACCCTCTCGAGGAGCTCCTTGAGGCGCGCGCCCTGCACCGGCTCCGACCCTTCGCCGCGGACCGCGACCCCCTCGGTGCCCAGGTTCAACATGTGCGCATCGAGAGCCGCGTCGTCCTTCAAGAACAGCTCCTGCTTGCCCTTCTTGACCCGGTAGAGCGGAGGCTGGGCGATGTAGAGGTGGTGCTTGGTCGCGCCGTCCGCCAGCGAGCGCGCAACCACGTCGTGCATCTGCCGGTAGAAGAAGGTGAGCAAGAGCGTCCGGATGTGGCTGCCGTCCACGTCGGCGTCCGTCATCAGGATGATCTTGTGGTAGCGCAGCTTGCCGATGTCGAACTCGTCGTGGATGCCGGTGCCGATCGCCGTGATCATGGTGGCGATCTCCTGCGACGAGAGCATCTTGTCGAAACGGGCTTTCTCGACGTTGAGGATCTTGCCGCGCAGCGGGAGGATCGCCTGCGTGCGGCGGTCGCGCCCCTGCTTGGCCGACCCGCCGGCGCTTTCGCCCTCGACGATGTAGAGCTCGCACTTCTCCGGATCGCGCTCCTGGCAGTCGGCCAGCTTGCCCGGCAAGGAGGCCGAGTCCAGCGCGCCCTTCCGCCGCACCGTCTCCCGCGCCTTCCGCGCCGCGATGCGCGCGCGCGCGGCGTCCGCCACCTTGGCCATCACGCGCTTGGCGATGGCCGGGTTCTCCTCCCAGAACGCGCGCAGCTTCTGCGCGACCATCTCCTCGACGAGGGCCTTGGCCTCGGTGTTGACCAGCTTGCCTTTCAGGTTCCCTTCGAACTGCGCGCCGGGGATCTTCACCGAGACGACTGCCGTGAGGCCCTCGCGGATGTCCTCGCCCGAGGGACTCTCCTTGATCTCCTTCCAGGAGTTGTTCTCGTCGCCGTACTTGATCACCGACCGGGTCAGCGCGCTCTTGAAGCCGATCAGGTGAGGCCCGCCGTCGATGGTGTTGATGTTGTTGGCGAAGGAGAAGACCTTCTCGTCGAAGCCGTCGTTCCACTGCAGCGCGACGTGCACCTCGGCGCCGTTCACCTCACCCTTCATGGCGATGGGCTTGTCGAAGAGCACCGTCTTGTTCTTGTTGAGCAGCTCGACGTACGCGACGATGCCGCCCTCGTATTTGAAGTCGTGCGACTTGTCGGTGCGCTCGTCGCGCATGGTGACGCGCAGGCCGGGGTTCAAGAAGGCCATCTCGCGCATGCGGTTGGAGAGCACGTCGAAGTTGAAGTCGGTCGCCTCCAGCACGGTCGAGTCCGGCTTGAAGGTGACCTTGGTTCCCCGCAGCGAAGTGGTGCCGAGGACGTGGACCTTCCCGGTCGGCACACCCTTCTCGTACCGCTGCTTGTGGATCTGCCCGCCGCGGTAGACCTCGACCTGCAGATACTCGCTGAGCGCGTTGACGCACGAAACGCCGACGCCGTGGAGGCCGCCGGAGACCTTGTAGCTGCCCTGGTCGAACTTCCCGCCCGCGTGCAGCTTGGTCATCACTACGTCGAGGGTGTCCATCGGCTCCGTCGGGTGCGGCCCCACCGGGATGCCGCGGCCGTCGTCCTCGACCGAGAGCGAGCCGTTCACGTGGATGGTCAGCTTGACGGTGGTCGCGTGCCCCGCGAGCGCCTCGTCCACCGAGTTGTCCACCACTTCGTAGACGAGGTGGTGCAGTCCTTCGGCCCCGGTGCCGCGGATGTACATGTGCGGCCGCTTGCGCACCGCCTCCAGGCCCTCGAGGACCTTGATGCTGTCCGCCGAGTATTCTCCGCCTGCGGACGTGCCATTGGCGGGGCCGCGCGGCTCCGCGGTCCGCTTCTCACGAGCTGTTTCCAACCATCCACCTCGGAATTCGGGGGTCTCCCGCGCCGCCGGAAGGGGGCGGGAAGACGCCGCGAGGGTAGGCTTGGAAGTATCACGCGAGATCGCGCACCGTCAAGGCGAACGGACGTGCGCAACCATTCAGAGTTACAACAGTTTCAGACTCGGTCCGACCGCTCGATCCGGCCTTCACGGACCGCGTGGAAAACGGCCGGCGCGGCCTGCGGATCGCTGCCCGCGGCACCCGCCACCAGGCGCGGATCGGTGGTCGTGAGCACCACCTGACCTTGCAACTCCCCCAGGTAACGCATCAGGTGCGCGTTGCGCTGCGGATCGAGCTCGCTGGACACGTCGTCCAGAAGGAGCAGCGGTGCCTGGCCTTGCAGGCGCCGGAGATTTTCGATCTCGCCGATCTTGAACGCCAGCACCACCGCGCGCGCCTGGCCCTGGCTGGCGAACAGGCGCGCCGGCCGCTCTCCCAGCGAGAGCGACAGATCGTCCGCGTGCGGACCCACGCTCGTGTACCCGCGCTCGCGATCGCGGGGGAGGCGGCGCCGCAACGCCGCGAGCAGCCGTCCGGCCAGCTCCCCTTCCCCTCGCAGGCTCGCCTCGGTACCGAGGCCGTCCGAGTCGCGACCCGCCGCCTGGTAGGCGAGATGCAGCGGCTGCTCCCCACGGGCCACCTCGGCGAACGCCCGGGCCGCGTGTCCGCGCAACTCGTCCACGAGTTGCTCGCGCCGGAGCCGCAGCCGCGCGCCCAGCTGCGCCAGCGGCTCCTCGAACGCCTCGTGCAGCGCGGGAGTGGCTCCCTGCCGGAGCAGCTGGTTCCGCGAGCGGAGCGCCCGCAAGTAGTCGCGCGCGTCGGCCAGGTGCGCGGGATGGCGATTCTGGACCGCCCGGTCGAGCAGGCGCCGCCGGCCTTCGGGGGCGCCTTTCACCAGGTCGAGGTCGTCGGGAGTGAACGCGACCACCGCCAGGCCGCCGAACAGCTCGTCGGGGTCGCGCACCGGTTTGCCGTCGACCCGGGCGGAACGGTGGCCGTCGGCGACCGCCACGTCGACCTGCCGCACGCCGCCGGGCAACTCGAACCCGCCGGAGACCGTGGCCTGTGCGGCCCCGAACCGCACCAGCTGCGAGAGCCTTTGGGCGCGCAGCGGCCGCAACGTACAGAGCAGGTAGCAGGCCTCGAGGAAGTTCGTCTTCCCCTGCCCGTTCGCCCCGGCCAGCACGGTGGTGTGCGGGGAGAGCTCCACCGCCTGCGGGGCCAGGTTGCGGAAGTCGTTCGTCGCGACGCGCAGGAGCCGCAGGAGGCTACTCCCTCACGCACAGGTCGACCGGAATGTCGCCCCCCTTGCTCCTGCACTTGTAAGGCGGAGGGCAGCGCGGCGGCGGCGGTTTCTTGAGGATCCTCTCGGTCGTCTGCGGGTCCTTGGCGGGAAAGCCCGGGCGGGTCTTGGTGAGCCCCGCCTCGAGGCTTGCGCAAGGCAGCGCGCAGACGCCTCGGCCGAAGACCTTCCCCCGCTGGTCGCGCTGGCGCATGCAGATCTGCGCTTTCGAGGAGCACTCCGTGCGCTTGGTGCAACTCCGTCCCAATCCAATCGTCCGCGGATCCCTCTTCACGGGCTTCGCGGTCGCTCCGCCCTTCTTCGTCTTCTTGCTCGTGCCGGACCCGGTCCCTGCCTGCGCGGAGGAACCGCCCGCAGGCGACTGCCCGGTACCCGTCTGGCCGAGCGCGGCCGCGGAGAGGAACGCACCGAGCACCAGCGCCCGCACGGTGGGTTCCACGTGGAACATCAGATCCGCATCGGCATGATCACCGCGGTGTAGCGCGTGGCCGGCGCACCCGCCTCTCCGATCGGCTTGAGCACGCCGGGAGACAGCTCGTCGCACAGCTCGACGTTCATCTGCGGAGCCTCCACCACGCTGAGCACGTCCATCAGGTAGCGGGCGTTGAAACCGATCTGCATGGGCGTCCCGCCGTAGGCGACCGGGATCTCCTCCTTGGCGTCGCCCAGGTCCGGGTTCTGGCTCGTCACCCGCAGCATGTCCTTCTGCAGCTCGAACTTGACCGCGTTGGTCGAGCGATCGCTGGAGAGGATGCTCATGCGCTTGAGCGTGTCGAGCAGGCGCGGCCGGTCGACGGTCACGGTGCGGTCCGCCTCCTTGGGAATGACCTGCATGTAGTCGGGGAACACGCCGTCGATGAGCCGCATCACCATGGTCAGATCGCCCCGGCGGAAGACTCCCGAGCTCTCCGTGAACCCGAGCTCGCAGGAGCCGGTGATTTCCTCGCCCAGGAGCCGGCGCAGCTCCAAGAGGCCTTTGCGGGGGACGATCACGCCCTTCTTCATGTGGAAGTTCCCTGGCGCGGGCCGTTCGACCAACGAGAGGCGGTGCCCATCGGTGGCGACCATCCGGACGTTGCTCTGCGCCGTCTCGAAGAAGACGCCGTTCAAGTTGTGCCGCGTCTCGTCGGCCGAGATGGCGAACTGGGTCTTCTCGATCATCTCCAGGAGCTGCTGCGGCTCGACCGCGACGAACTGGACCTTCTCCGCCCTGGGAAACGGCGGATAGTCCTCCGCTGGCTGCCCGACGATGTTGAACTCAGCCGCCCCACTGGTGATCTTCACCCGGTTGTTCGCCTCGCGGCGGAGCACGCAGGTCTTCTCCGGCAGCGTACGGACGATGTCGTAGAGCTCCTTGTGCTTGATCGCCACGGCTCCCGGCCGATGCACCTCGGCAGGGTGCGTGCCGGTCACTCCGATCTCCAAGTCGAACGCCGACGCTCGGAGCCGTCCGCCCCCTTCCCCTTGGGTTGCCTCGAGCAGCACGCTGGCCAGGATCGGCATCGTGCTCTTCTTCTCCACGATGCCCTGGGCTCGGTACAGGGCGCGGGAGAACTCGTCGATCCCGATCTGCAGCTCCATCGCGTGTGACCTTTCTGATCAGGAACTAGAGGATCTCGTCTTCGACGTAGAGCCTGTGATCTTGTGGGGCGCGGAGCCAGCCCCGGGACATCGCTGAGGAAGCTCCTGGGGACGGCGGCCGGGCCGCTGTGTGAGGGGCCTGTGTAGCAACCGGGCCGGGAACGGTCAACACGCTTGCGAAGACCTTTTCCGGAGCGTTTTCCACAGGCAGGGACTACCCGTTGAGGCGGCGGAGGAGCGACTCGACCGTGGCCCGCAACTCGTCGTCCTCACGCATGAGCTGCTCGATCCGCTGCTCGGCATTGATGACCGTGGAGTGGTCCTTCCCGCCGAATTTCTCGCCGATGGCAGGGTAGCTGAGCCCGGTGATCCGGCGCGTCAGATACATCGCCACCTGGCGGGCGCGGGCGATCCCTTGCTGCCGGCGTTCCCCCTTGATGTCCTGCGGCTTGACCTGCATCTGCTCCGCGACCGCCCGGATGATCTGCTCCACGTCGGGCTTGTCGCCGCGGACCACCAGCACCGTCTTGAGGACGTCCTTCGCCAGGTCCACGGTGATGGACGACTTGGTGAGCGAGGCGAACGCAGCCAGCCGGATCAGCGATCCCTCGAGCTCGCGTACGTTGCTGCGGATGTGCGAGCCCAGGAAGAGCGCGACGTCGTCGGGAAGGTGGATGTTGTCGGTGGCGGCCTTCTTCTTGAGGATCGCCACCCGGGTCTCCACCTCGGGCGGCTGGATATCCGCGATCAGGCCCCACTGGAACCGCGAGCGGAGGCGCTCTTCGAATCCTTCGATCTCGTTGGGCAGCTTGTCGCTGGTGACGAAGATCTGCTTCCCGGCTTCGTGCAGGGCGTTGAAGGTGTGGAAGAACTCCTCCATCGTCTGCTTCTTGTTGCCCAGGAACTGGATGTCGTCGAGCAGGAGGATGTCGCACTTCTCGCGGTAGCGCGCGCGGAACTCGGGCATCTTGTGCTGCTCGAGCGCGTGGATCAGGTCGTTGGTGAACGCCTCGCTGGACAGGTAGAGCACGTGGCAGTTGGGGTTCGCCTTGAGGGCGTGGCTGCCGACGGCGTGCACCAGGTGGGTCTTTCCCAGCCCCACGCCTCCGTACAAGAAGAGCGGGTTGTAGGCCTTCCCCGGGGCGTTGGCGACCGCGGTGCATGCCGCGACGGCAAACTGGTTCGAGGGACCGACCACGAACGAGTCGAAGGTGTACTTCGTGTTCAGCGCCGGCGGCCGGACGGGGATGCCGGGGCTGGTGGTCGCGACGCTGGCGGGAGCCTCGGGTCGCGCCGGCTGCGCGGTCGGCACGTCCGCCTCGGTTCCCGGCCGTTCCCGGACGACGAACCTCACCGTGCACTTCGCGCCGTGCTGCGCCTCGAGGTCCTGCACCAGGACGTCGAGAAGGTTGTCGCGCACCCAGTCGATCATGAACTTGCTCGAATGGGCGAGCGTCAACTCGCCGGCGTACAGCGAGACCGGCTTGATGGGCTCGAAGTAGGTCTGGAAGGTATGGCGGGAGAGGCGGGCCCTGAGACGCTCGATGGCCCGCGTCCAGAGATCGAGAGCCGCTTTCTCCGCCGCATCGTCGAGTGGACCGTCCACAGGCTTGTTCACAGCTGTGGACAAGGAGCCAGACATCAGCAGTCCCCGCGTTGAAGACTCAGGAAATACAAGTGCCTACGTGGCCCGCGCCGCGGGTCCGTTCGCACCGTGAGTCGCCCTCTCGGATGTCCGTCGCTGAACGCAACTTCTCGAGACGGACGCGGACCCTAGCACCGTGCTCCGAAGCGGATCAAGGGCGTTTCCGGAAGTGGTCGGATCTACGCCGGATCCCCCACCTGCCCTCCGCTTCCCAGACCATCGTCACGCGGCCTTGCGGACGGCCAGGTCGAGCGACGCGCGGGAGCGTCATCCGGCTGCGCTCGTCGAGACGCGAAGCGCGCGCCCGTGTCGCAAGAGTGACGGCGCCGCTGCGCCCGGCTTCCTTGACACCCTGCGCCGGGCGTGCTTACGTGCCGCGCTTTTCGCGCACCGCGTGGAGGCAGTGGACGTGAAGCGCACGTACCAACCGAGCAAGGTCCGCCGCAATCGGGAGCACGGGTTCCGCAAGCGGATGAGCACCCGGCAGGGCCGCGCCGTGCTGAAGCGCCGCCGCGCCAAGGGCCGCAAGCGGCTCGTGGTGAGCGCGCCGAAGAAGTAGCCGGGCCGCGATGCCCCGCGCCGATCGCCGCACGTTTTCCTTCCCCAAGTCGGCGCGCCTGCTGCGGCGCAGCGACTACGACGTGCTCAAGGAACGAGGGCGCCGGTTTGCCGAGGGTCCGCTCGCCGCCAGCTGGATCCCGCAGACCGGCGGACCCGCTTCCGCGGGAATGAGCCGCTCGGTCGCGCGGGTTGGAATCGCGGTGTCGTCCAAAGTGGGACATGCGGTGGTCCGGAACCGGGTCAAGCGCCGGCTGCGAGAGGCGATCCGCCACGAGCTGCGCTCGTTGCCCGCGGTCGACCTGGTGTTGGTCGCCCGCTCCTCGGCCACCCGGGCCACGGTCGCCGAGCTGCGCTCCTGGCTGCGCCGCGCCTCCAGCCGGATCGGAGCTGAGCGCGAGGGCACGCCGTGATGCTTCCAGACCGGGCGACCGCCATGTTCCACGTGGAACGCTTCCGAGCGCCGGCGGCGCTCGCCGAAGGGGACGCTCCCAAGTGGGGGCGTGTCCTTGCCTGGCCACTGCTCGCGCTCCTGTGGATCTACCGGCGGCTCGTCTCCCCCGCCCTGCCTCCGGCTTGTCGCTACTACCCGAGCTGCTCGCAGTACGCCGTGGAAGCGATCACCTTCCATGGCCCGTTCCGCGGCACCTGGCTCGCCGCCCGCCGACTGTTGCGTTGCCACCCGTGGGCGCCCGGCGGGCCCGATCCGGTTCCGCCGGAGCGCGGCCGCCGCGACCCCGAACGAGTGCCGAGATGAAAGACTCGAACCAGCGACTGCTCTTGACCGTGGTCCTGTGCATGGCCGTGGCGCTGGTCTGGAGCCTGATCTTCCAGCCCAAGTCGCAGCCGCACACCGTCCCGCCGCAGGCCGCGACGCAGCCGGCGCAGCCCGCTCCGGCCGCGACTCCCTCGCCCGCTCCCGCCCCTGGATCTCCTCCCACGGCGGGGAACGGAGCTCCGCGCGCGACGCCTGTGCCGCGCCCTCCCGAGCGCACCGTCGCGCTGGATTCCGAGAAGCTGCACGTGGTGCTCACCTCCGAAGGAGCGGCGCTCCGCTCGGTGCAGCTCAAGGGAGAGAAGTTCCAGCGGCGCAAGCGCGGGTCCCCCCAGGTCACCCACGTGGACCTGGTCGAGCCCCAGCCTGGGCTGCCGCTGCCGCTCGCCACCGCCTTGCGCGACGGAGCCGGCGCCGATCTGGTCCCGGCCGACGCGGGCTACGAGCTGATCCGGCAGGACGGACGTTCCGCCGTCTTTCGCACGGTCGCCGGCGGAGTGACGGTCCTCAAGACGTTCACCCTGGATCCGCAGCTCTACAGATTGGACCTCGCCATCGAGGTCCGGTCCGAGACACAGCTCGCGGGGCAGCTCGCGGTGCTCTCGACCGGCCACGGCGAGGCGCCCTCGGGAGGATTCTTCAGCGGGCACACCACCACTCCCGCGCGGCCGATCTGCAAGGCCGGGAACAAGCTCGAGCACATCGCCGTGGGCGACAAGCACTCGGTCTGGGAAGGTCCGGGCGCGGCGGCGTTCGCGGGCATCGACGAGCAGTACTTCGTCCGCGCGGTGGTGCCGCCGCCGGGGTCCACGGCGACCTGCCGCCTCGAGGCCAGGCCGGACGGGGCGCTCCTGACGACCCTGACCGTGCCCGTCTCGGTGCCTGCGGGAGGGACCGCGGCGATCCCCTTGCTCGTCTACGCCGGGCCCAAGGACACGGACGAGTTGGGGGCGGTCGCCTCCGTCCTGAAGGACTCGGTGGACCTGGGCTTCTGGTCGGTGATCGCCAACGTGCTCCTGGCGGTGATGAAGTTCTTCTACCGCGTCGTGCCGCCCCACAACTGGGGCGTCGCCATCATCCTGCTCACCGTCACGGTGAAGATCCTGACCTTCCCCCTGCAGCACAAGTCGATGAAGAGCATGCAGGAGATGCAGAAGCTCCAGCCGCAGATCGAGGAGATCAAGAAGAAGTACGCGGGCGATCAGCAGCGGCAGAACGTCGAGCAGATGAAGCTGTTCAAGGAACACGGGGTGAATCCCATGGGCAGCTGCCTGCCCATGCTCATCCAGATGCCCATCTGGCTCGCGCTCTACACCACCCTCCAGGTCTCGGTGGAGCTGTACAACTCGGTGTTCATCCCGGGGTGGCTGGACGACCTCACGGCCAAGGACCCGATCTACGTCCTGCCGGTCGCGATGGGCGTGACGATGCTGCTGACGCAGATGCTCACGCCGACGCCCATGTCCAACCCGCAGCAGAAGTACATGGGCTACGCGATGAGCGTCTTCTTCTCCTTCCTCATGCTCAACCTGCCCTCCGGGCTCACCCTCTACATCTTCGTCAACAACGTCCTTTCCATCCTCCAGCAGATGTGGCTCCGCCGGGCGATGCGCCCGCCTCCGGCGAGTAGCCAGACCCTGGCAGTCACACCGCGGCGCGCATGACGGGCAGGATCCCGTCCGAGAAGCGGCGCCGCAATCCGCTCCTCGGAGCGGCGGTGGTCAAGGCTCTCTTGCAGCGCCGGGCGGGAGACGACCAGAAGAAGACCATCTCGTTGTACGAAGGAATCCTCCGCGACCTCGGGCTGACGGACGAGCAGGTGGAGAAGTACCTGGTCGAGCACGCCGAGGAAGTCGAAGAGGCGATTCGCGGCCACGGCCGCCGCGGCAGTTGATCCGCTCTACCGGCGACAGCACGCTCTTCGATCGTGAATTCCGCGTCCGAGGATCACTCCACGAGGATCTCGATTGCTTTCCAGGGGACTCGAGTGCGCGGGTGGACAAGCCAGCTCGCACGGCCAGGAGACCTCAGTGAACTTCGGCAACTGGGCGTTTGACGCAATGCGGCCCGTCCCGGAACAAGTCGAGCTCCGGCACCGGCGACCCGGGAGGTCGCCCGGGCTTGCGCCACTTCCCACTAGCTCCCTCTGAAAAGCACCGAGACCGACGGTCGCTTTTTCCTCGGACGCGGGTTCGCGAATCGACGGCGCTCGCAATCGTGAAGCGAAGAAGTGACCCATCGGGAGAACTCGCTCGCCCCTTGACCCCCCAACAGATCGCGGTCAACAGAACGCCGGCGGAGGCGAACGCGATGCCGACGTTCCACGTGGAACAGATCCGGTTGCTCGAAGAGGGCGCCGCGGCGATCGGGCTGCGGCTCGATCGCGATCAGATCGCCCTGCTCTCGCGCCACGTCGACCTGCTGCTCCGCTGGAACAAGTCGATCAACCTGACCGCGATCACCGATCCGGCCGAGGTGGTGGAGAAGCACGTGATCGACTCCCTCGCGCTCGCCCCCCTGGTTCCGGCCGGGACGCTTCTGGACGCGGGCACCGGCGCCGGATTTCCGGGAGTGCCCGTTCGCATCGCTCGCGCCGACGTGGAAGTCGTGCTGGTCGACTCCGTGCACAAGAAGGTGGCGTTCTTGAAGAGCTTGCTGGCGGAGCTGCGGCTCCCGTCGGCGCGCGCGGTGGCGGTCAGGCTGCGGGGCGACCCGGCCGGCGAGCATCTTCCTCGCGTGCATGCGGCGGTGTCCCGCGCCGTCGCGGAGCCGCGCGCCTGGCTCGCCCTGGCGGAGCCCTACGTGCTCCCCGGCGGCTTCGCCTTCTGCATGCTCGGGCCCTCGGACGCGGTTCCCGAAGCGCACGGCGATCTCGTCCTGCGCCGGGAGCTCGGATACCGGCTGCCCATCTCGCGCGCCGAGCGGCGGATCGCCGCCTTCCAGCGGAAGTCCTGAGCCGGCCGTTCCACGTGGAACATCCTTGCGCCCCGGCGGAGGCGCGTGATACTGCCCGAACGACGGCCGTGCCGCGGAGGGACATGGCGCTCGTCCTGGCGATCGCAAACCAGAAGGGCGGCGTGGGGAAGACCACCACGGCGGTCAACCTGGCTGCATCACTGGCAGTTTCCGAGCGGCGAACGCTGCTCGTCGACCTCGACCCGCAAGGCAACGCCACCAGCGGTCTCGGCGTGGCGCGCGACTCCTCGGAGCAACCTTCCATTTATCACGCGCTCTTGGGAGAGGCGCCGGCCCGGGCGGCGATCCGCCCTGCCGGCCTGGAAGGGCTGTTTCTCTTGCCCTCGGACCCGGACCTGGTCGGCGCGGAGCTGGAGCTGGTGTCCGCCAGCGGCCGCGAGACGCGGCTCCGGCGGGCGCTGGAGCCCGTCCGCGGCGACTACGAATTCGTGCTCATCGACTGCCCGCCTTCGCTGGGCCTCTTGACGCTCAACGGGCTGGTCGCCGCCGATCGCGTGCTGGTGCCGCTGCAGTGCGAGTACTACGCGCTGGAAGGGCTCGGCTCGCTCTTGCGCACGATCGATCTGGTCCGCGGGAGCTTCAACCGCGAGCTGGGGCTCGAGGGCGTGGTCCTCACCATGTTCGACGCCCGCAACAACCTCGCCGGGCAGGTGATGGTCGACGTGCAGGCGAATCTGCCCGGGCAGGTCTACGCCACCGTCATCCCTCGCAACGTGCGGCTCTCGGAGGCGCCCAGCCACGGCCGGCCCGCGCTCCTCTACGACATCGAGTCCAAGGGAGCGCAGAGCTATCTCGCGCTCGCCAAGGAGCTCTTGAAGAGGTGCGCCGCCGGCGCGGAAGCGGAGGTCAGGAGAGAGAGCGGATGGAGCAAAAGTCGATGAAGAGGCCCGCCCTCGGCCGGGGATTGAGCGCGCTGATCCCGGGCGGTTCGGCCGTGGAGCGCAAGGGCGTGGTCATGCTGGGGATCGAGGAGATCCAGCCCGACCGCGGCCAGCCCCGGCGATACTTCGACGAGCAGCACATCCTGGAGCTGGCCGAGTCGATCCGGGCGAAGGGAGTCCTCCAGCCGCTCCTGGTCCGCCGCGAGGGAGAGGGCTACGCCCTGGTGGCGGGCGAGCGGCGGTGGCGCGCGGCCCAGCGCGCCGGGCTGCGGGAGCTGCCCTGCATCATCCGGGACGTCTCCGAGCCGGAGGCGTTCGAGCTGGCCCTGATCGAGAACATCCAGCGCGAGGACCTGAACGCGATCGAGGAGGCCGAGGCCTACCAGCGGCTGATCGAGTACCACGGTCTCACCCAGGAGGAGCTGGCCCAGCGGGTCGGCAAGGATCGGTCGACGGTCGCCAACGCGCTCCGGCTCCTCCGGTTGCCGGAGCCGATCAAGCTGGCGATGTCGTCCGGGGCGCTCACTATGGGCCATGCCAGGGCGCTGCTCGCGCTGGGCGACGAGACCGACCTGCGGCGCGCCGCGGAGAAAGTGATCACCGAGGCCCTCTCGGTGCGCCAGGTCGAGCAGCTCGTCCAGCACCTGAAGGGCAAGAAGGTGATCCGGCAGGAGCGCGCGCGCGACGGCGGCGTGCAGCTCCGGCACGTGGTGGAGAGGCTGCAGCGCAAGCTGGGCGCGAAGGTCGCCCTGCGCGACCGCGACGGCGCCGGGACCGTCGAGATCCGCTACCACAGCCACGCCGAGCTCGACCGGATCCTCAAGTCCATCCTCGGGGAAGGCTGACAAAGACGAGCGGGCCCGGTTCCCTTGGGGCCGGGAACCGTGGTCTCTTGACGGTCGATCCGGCCCAGGCTTGGCGAGGAGCCGCCGCATGAGAGAGATCCAGCGGGGAGAGGTCCCGAAGGCGGGCGCGGACGACCTGCCGGCGCCCGAGATCGCGGTCAGTCATCCCACTCCGCGCGAGCGATCCGTGCAGCCGGCGCCGGGTCCGGCCCGGAGGCGGGAGCTGACGTTCCGCGCGGTGGCGACAGCGATGGTCGTCGCGGTCATCGTCGGCGGCTCGTACCCCTACGTGGTGCTCAAGATCGGCTACGGGCCGAACATTTCGGTGGTGAGCGCTTTCTTCGGGTACCTCGCGCTCGCCGGCATCGGGTTGTTCACCGGGACCCGCGGCACCCGGTGGGAGAACAACCTGGTGCAGACGGCCGGAACGGCGGCCGGCGAGGCCGGGTTCATGTGCGTCGTGCTGGCCGCCATGGACATGCTCAATGCCCGCCCCGAGCTGGGCTTCTCGATCCACCTCTCCTCCCTGCAGATCTTCGGGTGGCTGTCGGTGGCGGGCCTCATCGGCGTGCTCCTCGCCGTTCCCCTGCGCCGCCACTACATCGACGACGAGGACCTGCCCTTCGCCGACGGTACCGCCGCGGGCGAGACGATGCTGGTGCTCGACCTCGACCGCACCCAGGCGCGGGCCCGGGTGCGCGCGCTCGGTTGGGGCCTGGGCCTCTCCGCCCTGGCTGCCTTCTTCCGCGACTTCCACTGGAAGACGGCGCTCTTCGGCAAGGCGCGGGAGCTCCTACCGATCATCCCGGGCGAGATCCCCTTCGGCGCCCACGGCCCCGCGCTGCGGATGGGAACCGAGCTGAGCCTCCTCACCTTCGGCTCCGGGATCCTGGTGGGTCTCCGCGTCACGCTCTCGATGGGCCTGGGCATGGTGATCTCCTGGGTGATCGCGCCGCCGATGCTCGCCGCGCGCCAGATCATCTCCGATCAGACCTACGCGCTGGTGCTGCGCTGGGTGATGTGGCCTGCCACCGGCTTGATGGTCGCCGGCGGGCTCACCGCGCTGGCGCTCAAATGGAAGTCGATCGTGCGCAGCTTCGCCTCCATCAGGGCGGGCGAGCTGGCCGCCGCCGGCGAGGAGTTCCCGATCAAGTACGTCGCCGTCGGGGTGGGAGTGCTCACCGCCGTCTTGTGCGTGGTGCAGCACTACTCGCTCGACTTCCCGGTATGGCTCACGCTGGTCTCCCTGGTCCTCTCGCTCGTGCTGATGCTGGTGGGCACGCGCGTCCTGGGCGAGACCAACTGGGCCCCGATCAGCGCGCTGGCGAACCTCATGCAGGCCGTCTTCGCCGCGCTGGCGCCCGGCAGCATGCCCGTGAACATGATCGGGTCGGGCATGTCCGGCACGGTGGCGGCGCACGGCGAGCACCTCATGCAGGACTACAAGGCCGGAAAGATCGTGGGGGCGAACAACCGCCACCTCACCATCGTCCAGCTGATGGCGGTGCCGGTGGGCTCGGCGGCGGTGGCCATCGCCTACCCGGCGCTGCGCGATCGCTACGGGTTCGGAGGCAGCGGAGGCCTCGCCTCGCCCATCAGCGTCAAGTGGGCCGGGTTCGCCGAGCTGCTCAATCGCGGCTTCGACCAGCTCCCCCGCGGCTGCTTCACCGCGATGCTCGTGGCGCTGGTGTTGGGCGTACTGCTCACCGTTCTCGAGCCACGCTGGCATAAGTACGTGCCTTCTCCCACGGGCGTCGGGCTGGGCATGCTGATCCCCGGCTACTCGACCATGCCGATGGTGTTGGGTGGCATCGCCAGCTACCTGTGGGCGAAACGCGCACCCCAGAGCGAACGGACCTACAGCACCCCACTCGCATCCGGCTTCATCGCCGGGGAAGCGCTCCTGGTGCTGGTCTTCTCCGTGCTCGCATTGTTCGGAATTCGTGCGTGAAGAAACGTTTGTCGCCGTGCGTTCAGGGTGGATGCTAGAACAGCCCATCAGAACGAGGTGACACACATGGCAATGCGCAGGGATGAGGTGGAGAAGGGCCCGACCGCGATCGGAGCCGCCAGCGCGGCGCGCGGAACGGGCGAGCTGAATGCCCTGCTCGGCAAGGGCAGCTCGTTCGAGGGCAAGCTCTTGTTCGAAGGCACGGTGCGCATCGACGGCAAGTTCACCGGAGAGATCGTTTCGACCGACACGCTCATGATCGGCGAGGGCGCGGAGGTCAAGGGCCAGATCCAGGTGGGCTCGCTGATCATCGTCGGCGAGTACAGCGGCGACGCGAAGGCCAGCAAGGGCATCGAGATCAAGGCGCCCGCCAAGGTCCGCGGGACGCTCACCACCGCTTCGATCGTGATCGAGCGCGGGGTGTTCTTCGAGGGCAACTGCAAGATGGACACGAGCGGCGCTCCCCCCTCGACTTCAGGCGGGCCACGCCGGCCGATGCCGACGCCCGAATCGGCGCACTAGCCGCGGCGCTGCGCCTTTCCAGACAAAGCGAGGCGGAGCCCCCCCTCGAAGGGGTGCTCCGCCTCGCCGTCCTCTCGCGTCCTGTTTCGCGGTGCGGCAGTTACTGCTTGGTCGCGGCCGCCGCCTGGCTGGGGCGGGCAGACTCGACCTGCACCTTGATCTGCCGCGGCTTGGTCTCGGCCCGCTTGGGCAGCACGATGCGCAGCACGCCGTCCTTGCTCTCCGCCGAGATGTGCTCGGAGTCCACCGTGCTGGGCAGCGTGAAGCTGCGGCTGAACGCGCCGTAGCTCCGCTCGATGCGGTGGTAGCCGTCGCGCTCCTCCGCCTTCTCCAGCTTGCGCTCACCGCGCACGGTCAGCTGATTCGCCTCGACCTGGATGTCCACGTCCTTCGCGTCGACCTCGGGGACCTCCAGCTTGAGGGTGATCGCATCGGCGTCCTCGAACACGTCGACCGCGGGAGTCCACGCGCCGGTCAGGGCGCTCTCCTCTCGGGTGCCGTACGCCTCGCCGAAGCTTCGGAACAGATGGTCCTGCAGCCGGAACAGATCGCGGAAGGGGTCGTACCGGGTAATGGCCATGGCAATGCCTCCTTTGAAATTTGAAAAACGAAAAGCCTCTTTTGCGCGCCAACACGGCGCCACGTGCCGCAGGCCGCCGGGCCCTCGCCCCGCCTTCCTGCGACGCGAGCGAACGTAACCAGCGCAAAGGGTCGGTCAAGGGCCGGCCGCTACCGCCGGCGGCGGCGAGGGCGCGCGCCGGTCGGGGCGGCGTTCGGCAGGTCCTCGATCAGCCCGCCGGGCACGCCTCCCTCCGCCACCAGCGTGGCGAGGGGGTGCTCCCTGTGCCGCCGGCTGGGCCGGCGCATCCGCTCCAGCTCCTTCTTGGCGGCGCGCACCAGCCGATCCCTGGCCGAGTCCATGGACGCGTAAGAGTCGGGCGTCGTCTCCTCGATCTGGATGGTGCGCGCGCCCGGCATGTGCAGCGTGAGGTGACACTCCTTGTCCACCCCGCCCTTGGAGCCGTTCACGTCGCCCAGCTCGACGCGGAGCTCGGCCGCCTCGTTGTCGTAGAAGCGATTGAGCGGGCCCACCACGTGCTTCTGGGCGTAGCTCTTGAGCCCTCGCGACAGGCGCAGCTGCTTCCCCTGGATGATCACCTTCATGGCGGCAATCTGGCGCCGCCCGAAAACGAGTGCAAAGGGCCTCGAGCCGTCATTGACCGACCAGGGGCTCCGTGCTACGGAACCGCGTCTTTCGCGCCCCCAAGCGAGCGAAATCGAGGGTTTTGCAGTGATCGAGGCCAGCATTTCCCGCCGCTATGCCCGCGCGCTGTTCTCGCTCGCCCTGGAAGAGGGCAAGCACGAGCGCACGGGGGAGGAGCTGGACGCGGTGGCCCAGGCGATCCGCGCTTCCAACGAGGCCCGCACGGTGGTGGAGAACCCGGGCTACACGCCGGGGCAGCGGCACGCGCTGGTCGACGTCCTGGCGCGGAGCCTGTCGCTGTCTTTGCTTTTGACGAACTTCCTCCACCTCCTGGTCGATCGCCACCGGCTGGCGGAGGTCCCGGCCATCGCGCGCAGCTACGCGGAGATGGTGGACGAGAAGGTGGGCCGCGTCCGCGCCACGGTGACCAGCGCCAAACCGATGAACGACGACGAGCTGCGCCGCGTGCGCGAGGTGCTGGCGGAGGCGACCCGGCGCACCATCGTGCTGGAGGCGCGCGCCGACCCCGGGATCGTCGGGGGGCTGATCGCTCAAGTGGGCGCCCGGGAATGGGACGGCAGCATCCGCACGCAGCTGGAGCGCATGAAGCGCGAGCTGAAGGGCGGCGCTCTCTAGGAAACACGGGAGAAACGACGAGATGCAGATCAGGGCCGACGAGATCAGCCGCATCCTGCGCGAGCAGATCAAGACGTACGGCAAGCAGATCGAGGTCAACGAGACCGGGACCGTGCTGTCCACCGGCGACGGCATCGCCCGCGTCTACGGCCTCTCCGGCGTGATGGCGGGCGAGCTGGTCGAGCTCCCGCACGAGCTGATGGGCCTGGTGCTCAATCTCGAGGAAGACAACGTCGGCGTCGCGCTGATGGGCGAGGGCCAGGAGATCCGCGAAGGGGACGTGGTCAAGCGCACCGGGCGGATCGCGGAGGTGCCGATCGGCCAGGCCATGGTGGGCCGGGTGGTGAACGCGCTCGGCCAGCCGGTGGACGGAAAGGGCCCGATCTCCTCCAAAGAGACCCGCAAGATCGAGGTGAAGGCGCCCGGGATCGTGCAGCGCGAGAGCGTGAAGGAGCCGCTGCAGACGGGCATCAAGGCGATCGACGCCATGATCCCCATCGGCCGCGGGCAGCGCGAGCTGATCATCGGCGACCGCCAGACCGGCAAGACGGCGGTGGCGATCGACACCATCATCAACCAGAAGGGCCAGGGCGTCTTCTGCATCTACGTGGCGATCGGGCAGAAGCAGTCCACCGTCGCCCAGGTGGTCGACAAGCTGCACAAGTTCGGCTCGATGGAGTACACCACCGTCGTCGCCGCCAATGCCTCCGACCCCGCCCCGCTGCAGTTCATCGCTCCGTATTCGGGCGTGACCATCGGCGAGTTCTTCCGCGACCACGGCCAGCACGCGCTGATCATCTACGACGACCTGTCCAAGCACGCGGTCGCCTACCGCCAGCTCTCGCTGCTCTTGCGCCGGCCGCCCGGGCGCGAGGCCTATCCAGGCGACGTCTTCTACCTGCACAGCCGCCTCTTGGAGCGCGCCGCGAAGATGTCCAAGCAGCGCGGGGGCGGCAGCCTCACCGCCCTGCCCGTGATCGAGACCCAGGCGGGCGACGTGTCCGCGTACATCCCCACCAACGTCATCTCGATCACCGACGGTCAGATCTTCCTCGAGACGGACCTCTTCTACGCGGGCCAGCGGCCGGCCATCAACGTGGGCATCTCGGTATCCCGCGTGGGCGGCAGCGCGCAGATCAAGGCGATGAAAAAGATCGCCGGCTCGTTGCGGCTGGAGCTCGCCCAGTACCGCGAGCTGGCCGCCTTCTCGCAGTTCGGCTCCGACCTGGACAAGGCCACCCAGGAGACGCTGGCTCGCGGCGCCCGCCTCACCGAGCTCTTGAAGCAAGGCCAGTACGAGCCCATGCCGGTGGAGAAGCAGATCGTCCAGATCTACGCCGGCACCCAGAGGGACAAGAACGGGGTGGTCTGGATCCGCAACGTCGAGGTGAGCGACGTCGGGCGCTACGCGCGCGAGCTGGTCGAGTTCATCGAGACTCGCCACCCGGAGGTGCTGAAGCTCTTGCGGGAGAAGAGGGACCTGACCGACGACGTCCGCGCCGCGCTCGACCGCGCGCTGGAGGAGTTCAGGGACGTGTTCCGGCCGACCGAGTCGGCGAAGGCGTAGGGGAACGTGGCGTCTCTCCGCTTCATCCGCACCCGCATCCGATCGGTGCGGAATACGCAGAAGATCACCAAGGCCATGAAGATGGTGGCGGCGGCCAAGCTGCGGCGCGCGCAGGACGCGGTGGTGCGCGCCCGCCCCTACGCCCAGCTCATCGACGAGATGCTGGCGCAGCTGTCGCGCGCCCGGGCCGAGGCGGACCTCCCGCCCCACCCGCTGATGGCCGTCCGCCCGCTCTGCCGGGTGGAGCTTCTGCTGATGACCTCCGACCGGGGGCTCTGCGGAGGGTTCAACTCGAACATCATCCGCCGCGGCCAGCGCTTCCTGGTGGAAGAGGGCAGCCGGTTCGAGCGGATCCAGTTCTCCACCGTCGGCCGCCGGGGGCGCGACTTCGCCCGCAAGCGAGGGATCGAGACGCGCAAGGATTACGTTGGCTTCTTCGGCCGCCTGCGGTACGCGCAGGCGCGCGAGGTGGCCGAGGACCTGATCCAGGCGTACGAGCAGGACGAGCTCGACGCGGTGTACCTGCTCTACAACGAGTTCAAGAGCGCGATCGTGCAGCAGATCAGCCTGGTGCAGCTCTTGCCCCTGCAGCCGCGTTCCCAGGCGCCCACCGCGTCGGGCGAGAAAGGCTTCATCCGCCCCGAGCACGTCTTCGAGCCCAGCCGGCCCGAGGTGCTGCAGGCGCTCATCCCGCGCTTCTTGGCGATGCAGATCTGGCGCGCTTTGCTGGAATCCGAGGCCAGCGAGCACGGCGCGCGCATGACCGCGATGGACTCCGCCACCAAGAACGCATCCGAGATGATCGGGCGGCTCACCCTCGACTACAACCGCGCGCGCCAGGCGGCGATCACCAAGGAGCTGATGGAAATCGTCAGCGGCGCCGAGGCGCTCAAGTAAGGATCCGGAGACGACATGGCAGCAGTGGCGAGGACCGAGATGCAGAAGACGGGCAAGGTCACCCAGGTGATCGGGCCGGTGGTGGACGTCGAGTTCCCGCCCGGCGCCCTGCCGGAGATCTACACGGCGCTCACGCTCTCGAACGCAGGCATCTCCAGCGAGCCGGACAACCTGACGGTCGAGGTGGCGCAGCACCTGGGCGAGAACACCGCCCGCTGCGTCGCGATGGACTCGACCGAGGGCCTGGTGCGGGGCCAGGTGGCGAAGAACACCGGGGCGCAGATCTCCGTGCCAGTCGGCAAGGAGACGCTGGGGCGCATCCTCAACGTGATCGGTCAGCCGGTCGACGAGCGGGGCCCCGTCAATGCCACCCGCCGCAACCCCATCCACCACCCGCCGCCGTCCTTCGTGGACCAGGACGTGCGCGTACAGGCGTTCGAGACGGGCATCAAGGTGATCGACCTGCTCGCCCCGTACACCCGCGGCGGCAAGATCGGGCTGTTCGGCGGCGCGGGGGTGGGCAAGACCGTGCTGCTCCAGGAGTTGATCAACAACGTGGCCAAGGCGCGCGGCGGCTTCTCCGTCTTCGCCGGGGTGGGCGAGCGCACCCGCGAGGGCAACGATCTCTACGCCGAGTTCATCGAGTCGAAGATCGTCAACCTCGAAGAGCCGCAGAAGAGCCAGTGCGTGCTGGTGTTCGGCCAGATGAACGAGCCGCCCGGCGCGCGCGCCCGGGTCGCCCTCTCCGCCCTCACCATGGCCGAGTACTTCCGCGACGAGGAGGGGCGCGACATGCTCCTCTTCATCGACAACATCTTCCGCTTCACCCAGGCAGGCTCGGAGGTGTCGGCGCTCCTCGGCCGCATCCCCAGCGCGGTCGGCTACCAGCCCACCCTGGCCAACGAGATGGGCGAGCTGCAGGAGCGGATCACCTCGACCAAGAAGGGCGCCATCACCTCGGTGCAAGCGATCTACGTGCCGGCCGACGACCTGACCGACCCCGCGCCCGCGACGACCTTTGCGCACCTCGACGCCACCACCGTGCTCTCCCGCGGGCTCACCGAGATCGGCATCTATCCGGCGGTGGACCCGCTCGACTCCACCAGCCGCATCCTCGACGCGAACGTGGTGGGAGAGCGGCACTACAAGGTGGCGCGCCGCGTGCAGGCGGTCCTGCAGCGCTACAAGGAGCTGCAGGACATCATCGCCATCCTGGGCATGGACGAGCTGTCGGACGAGGACAAGCTCACCGTGGCGCGGGCCCGCAAGATCCAGCGGTTCCTCTCCCAGCCCTTCGCGGTGGCCGAGGCCTTCACCGGCATCAAGGGCGAGTACGTGAAGCTGGAGGACACCATCCGCAGCTTCGAGGAGCTCCTGGAAGGCAAGCACGACAATCTCCCCGAGCAGGCCTTCTACATGGTCGGCTCCATCGAGGGCGCCGTGGCGAAGGCCAAGACGATGGCGGCGTGAACGAGCCATGCTGCTGACCCTCGAGATCGTCACTCCGGAGCAGCGCGCGCTGACCGTCCAGTGCGACGAGGTGCGGCTGACCGGCGTGGAGGGCGGCTTCGGAGTCCGCCCCGGGCACACTCCGCTGGTCGCGACGCTGGCTCCGGGGGAGCTGGCCTACGATGCCGCCGGCTCGACGCACCGCTACGTCGCCGGCGAGGGATTCGCGGAGATCTCCGACGACCGCGTCCGGGTGCTGGTGGAAGAAGTGTTGCGAGCGGACCAGATCGACGCGCAGCGCACCGCCCGCGAGCTGGCCGACGCGCGCAAGAAGCTGGAGATCATGGGGCCGGGCGACCCCGACTATGACAAGGTGCGCGCCACGGTGGAGCGCGTCGCCGCCCGGGCGCTGGTCGCCACCCGGGGCAGGTAGCATGGCCGCGGACAAGCGGACTCCCGAAGAGCTGGAGCTGCAGGCGCCCGACCGCCTCGACGCGGCCGGCCTGGTGCAGCTGGACCCCGATCACCCCGGGTTCCGCGATCCCGTCTACCGGGCGCGGCGCGACGCCATCGCCCGGATCGCGTTCGAGTACAGGGACGGCGACCCGGTCCCGCGCGTCGACTACACCGAGGAGGAAGAGGAGGTCTGGCGCACGGTCTGGCGGAACCTCGCTCCGCTGCACGACCGCTATGCCTGCGGCGCGTACCAGGGATGTTCCCGGCTGCTGAAGCTCGACCGCACGCGGGTGCCGCAGCTCGCGGACGTGAACGTCTCTCTCGGCCGCGCCACCGGGTTCCGCATGAGGCCGGTCGCGGGGCTGGTCAGCGATCGCAACTTCCTCGGGCACCTGGGACGAAGCGTCTTTCTCGCCACTCAGTATACGCGGCATCCCTCCCGGCCCCTATACACCCCCGAGCCGGACGTGGTGCACGAGCTGGTGGGGCACGCGGCGACCTTCTGCGATCCAGCCTTCGCGCGGTTGAACCGCGCCTTCGGCCAGGCGGCGGTGCTCGCCACCGCCGAGCAGCTCGGCCGCATCGCGCGCGTCTACTGGTACACGCTGGAGTTCGGCCTCTGCGAGGAAGAAGGCGCCGTGAAGGCCTACGGAGCGGGCCTGCTCTCCTCGTTCGGCGAGCTGGGCCGCTTCGAGCAGCACGCACAGCTGCGGCCGCTGGATCTGGAGCTGGTGGCGGCGACTCCCTACGACCCGACCGACTACCAGAAGGTGCTGTACGTCTCTCCCGATCTGGGTCGCACCGCGGAGCTCGTCTCGGCGTGGCTCGAGCGAGCTGCAAAGGTCAGCTGAGCCCGAGTCCCGAAAGAGCTGGCACGTTCCGGCGGATCTCCTCCGTCAGCTCGGAAGAAACGATTCCGGCAGGCTGGGCCCGTGCGCGCTCGACCCGCAGGACGCCCCGAGGCGTGGCGATCAGGTCGACGCGGAAGTCGTGCGCCGCCTCGGGCACCGCGCGCACGATCTGCAGCGGGTGCACGGTGGTGGCGACGACCGTCCGCTCGTCGATGCAGCCGGCCGCGCGGCACAGGGCGTACTCGAGGTCGGAGTAGCCGCCTCCTTTGCCGAGGCGCGCGCCGCGGCGGGTGACCGCGACCGACCCCGCGACCACCAGGTCGACGTGCGGAAGCTCCTCCGGCGCGACCGGGCGCCCGAAGCGGGCCGCGCCGCCGATCGAAGCAGCTGCCCGGACGTCGGGCAGGCGCTGGGGGTCCAGCTCCCAGAAGCACCGCGCGTCGCGGAGCCGCGGGACCGCCATGTAGACGAGCTTTCCTTCGCGCAGCGCGCGCAGCCGCACGTACCTCTGCGGCGCATCGGGATTGCACTTGAGAGCGCGCGCGGCCCGCCACTCCCCGGTCGCTGCGAGGCGGTCCGCTGCAGCCGAGGCGCCGACGAAATTCGGTATGCGTCCTCGCGCTCCGGGGAACGCGGCCACTCCTCGCTCCTCGAGCAGGTCCCAGATCCGTTCGCGGATGCGCTGCTTGTCGTCGCGCGAGCCGGCCATCGTCATGCGGGCTCCACCCCGTCGTCCGCCAGCTCGTCGTAGTCGCCGAATGCCTCGCGGAGGAGCGCCGCGACCGCCGCGTCGGGCAGCTCCTCGTCCCGAGGAGCGCGGGGCAGCTCCACGGAGAGCGCCGCCCGGGCACAGAGCTCCTCCAGCAAGAAGACCGCTCCCGAGCGGAGCCTTCCGCGGTCGCGGCCCAGGTCCAGCCGGGCGCCGCATCCGGGGCAGGTCCGCTCGAGGTCGAGCAAGGCGGCGGCGCCGAAGGAAGCCAGGTGGGGCGCAAAGGTCTTGCCGCAGGCGCCGCAAACGAGATCGACGGGCGGCAGCGGCAGGAGAAGAAAGCGCGGGGAGTCGACCACGTACAATGTGTAGTCGCGATACCCGGGATCGGGTTCCTCCTCCTGATAGGGATCTCGACGCCCCTCCTCCGGAAACACGACCTGCGAGACCGCCGTCGCCGCGCCGCCTCCGGCGAGGAGGGCTCCCGCGCTGGCGGCGGCGGGGAGGTCGTTCTGATCCGGCTCGCCTGCCGCCGGCAAGGACAAGCGATCGAGCTGCGCCTCGGACGAGCCGTCGAGTACGCCGAGGTCCAAGAGCCCGCGCCACAGCCGCGCCGCTTGCGGTAGGAGCACCGCCCGGCCGACGTCGTCGGGCAAAAGCCAGCGGCGATGGCAGAGCTCCAGCTGCGCGGGAGTGCGGATCGGGTCGACGCGCTCGCGGTGGAGGGGCATGCCCGTGATGTGCCCGCCGAGCCGCCGCGGTGCAAGCCCACTTGCGCCCCAAGCGCGTGGCGGCGGGGACCGCCCCGGAGCATACTGCGCCCTGACGGAGGAAGGGATGGCCGAACGCGAGGGCAGCGAGAAGAAGACGCACCGGCGCCGGCGGCGCGCGGTCCGCAGGGCGCCGCGCCAGGCTGGCGGGGCCGCGCCTGAGCCCGCCAAGCAGCCGGCCGGCAACGGCGAGTGGGCGGAGATCGCGGACCGCGCCGCCCGGAAGATTTCGGACTTCGCCGACAAGGCGCGCCCGGCCGCGGAGAAGGCCGGAGAGACGGCCAAGAAGGTGGCGGTCGATCTGTCCGAAGGGCTGGAGGGGGCCCTGGCGAAGATCAGCGCCCAAGCGCGCGATTTGATGGCCAAGGGCCAGCACACGCGGGTGCGCGTCAAGTTCCGCGGCAAGCAGATCGCCGAGATCCCCATCGCGGTGGTGGCGGCTGCGGAAGTGGCCAGCTTCTGGTGGTTCGGCCCGCTCCGCGTGGTGCTCGGACACGTGGTGGGGCGGGCGGTGCTCGACGTCGAGTTCGTCTCCAACGCCGATCACCACGTGGCCGAAGGCCGGCGCTGGCTGCAGGAAGGCGAGATGGAGAAGGCGCTGGCCGAGTTCGACAAAGCCCTCTCGATCGACCGCCGCCACGCCGGGGCCAACCTCGGGCGCGGCATCGCCCTGAAACTCCGAGGCGACAAGGCGTCCGCCCGGGAGGCGTTCCGCGAGGCGGAGCATTGCGACCCGCGCAGCGAGGCCGGCCGCGAAGCCAGGCGCCATCTAGATAATTTGTAGGGACTAGAAGCGAATGACGAGCTTGCCGCCGGCCGTGCAGAGCACGACCAGGTTCATGGCCAGAAGCATCAAGTCGTAGTGCCAGCCGTATCCCTTCTCGCCCCAGAAACCGGTCTTCCAGGTGAAGACCTTCTTCTGGATGGCTCCCAGCCCCACCAGGATGAGGCCGGCCGCGCCGATCTGGACGAGGATCCCCGTGACCAGGGCCACGCTCGCCAGCACCTCCGCGGCGCCCAGCGCGGCGGTGAAGGCAGGGCTCATCTCGATGCTCTTCGCCCTGCCCGCGGGGTCCTTCAGGTGGAGGTAACCGCTGCCCCCGAACACGATGGCCGAAACCAGCCGCAGGAGCAGCAACGCGAGGTCCTGGAAGCGCAGCAGGTCCGGGAAGGTGACGCTCACCGCGGCAGAGGATCCTCCTGCGGATCGCGCCTGTAAAGGGCAGGCGATTCCAATGGCAAAGACCCCGCCGGCACGATAGAAAACGAGGTCTCCCAACCCCTCAAGACACCGCCCATCCACATGGTCCAATCGCATGGCTGAAGCAACCGCTCCCTCGCTCGTCCCCGTCGCCATCGAAGACGAGATGCGGCAGGCGTATCTCGACTACTCGATGTCGGTCATCGTCGGGCGCGCGCTGCCCGACGTGCGCGACGGCTTGAAGCCCGTCCACCGCCGCATCCTCTACGCGATGTTCGAGCAGGGGATGCTGCACAACCGGCGCTACTCGAAGTGCGCCGGCACGGTGGGCGAGGTGCTGAAGCGGTACCACCCGCACGGCGACGCAGCGGTCTACGACGCTCTGGTGCGCCTGGCGCAGGAATGGAACCTGCGCGAGCCGTTGATCGATGGCCAGGGCAACTTCGGATCCATCGACGGCGATAGCGCCGCCGCCTACCGGTACACGGAAGCCCGCCTCACCAAGCTGGCCGAGGCGATGCTCGCGGACATCGACAAGGACACGGTCGACTTCGTCCCCAACTTCGACGACACCACGACCGAGCCGAGCGTCCTGCCCACCCGCTTCCCCAACCTCCTCGTCAACGGGTCTGCGGGCATCGCGGTGGGGATGGCGACCAACATCCCGCCGCACAACCTGGCGGAGACGATCGAGAGCTGCATCCATCTCATCGAGCACCCCGAGGCGCGGCTGCAGGACCTGCTCGACCCCAAGCTGGGCGGGACGCTGCCGGGTGGCATCCAGGGACCGGACTTCCCCACCGGCGGCATCCTGATGGGAGTCGCGCAGATCCGCGCCCTGTACGAGACCGGCCGCGGCATCCTGCGCATGCGCGCCAAGGTGGAGGTGGAGACCGACAAGAAGACCGGCCGGGACACCATCGTGGTGACCGAGGTGCCGTACCAGGTCAACAAGGCGCGCGCGATCCAGAGCATCGCCGAGCTGGTGAAGGACAAGAAGCTGGAGGGCATCAGCGACCTGCGCGACGAATCGAGCCGGGAGGGCATCCGGGCGGTGGTGGAGACCAAGCGCGACGCCGTCACCGGTGTCGTGCTGAACAACCTGTACCAGCACAGCGCGCTCTTCCAGGACACCTTCGGGGCCACCATGCTGGCCATCGATCGGGGACAGCCGCGCACGCTGGGCCTCAAGGCCCTGCTCGAGCGGTTCATCGCCCACCGGCGCGACGTGGTCACCCGGCGCACGCGCCACGACCTGCGCAAGGCGCGCGAGCGCGAGCACGTCCTGCTCGGCTACAAGATCGCGCTCGACCACATCGACGAGATCATCGTGGTGATCAAGGCGAGCGCCAACCGGGAGGTAGCCTCGGCGCAGCTGCAGGGCCTCTACGGGCTGTCCGAGATCCAGGCCAAGGCGATCCTCGAGATGCAGCTGCAGCGCCTGACCGGCTTGGAGAAGCAGAAGATCCTCGACGAGCTGGGCGAGTTGCAGAAGCTCATCACCCACCTGACCGCCATCCTGGGCAGCGAGGAGCTGCTTCTCGGGGTGATCAAGGACGAGCTGCGCGAGGTGAAGCGCGACTTCGCCGACGCGCGGCGGACCGAGATCGTGGGCGAGGCCAGCGATCTGTCCGACGAGGACCTGATCGCCGACGAGGACATGGTGGTGACAGTCAGCCACGCGGGGTACGTCAAACGCAACCCCGTGTCGCTCTATCGGGCGCAGAAGCGCGGCGGCAAGGGCAAGACCGGCGCGAGCGCCGCCGAGGACGACTTCATCGAGCAGATCTTCGTGGCCTCGACGCACGCCTATCTGCTCCTCTTCACCAACAAGGGGCGCGTGTTCTGGCTCAAGGTCCACGAGCTGCCGCAGGCGGGGCGAGCGGCGCGAGGCAAGGCGATCGTCAACCTGGTGCCGCTGGGGCCCGAGGAGAAGGTGGCCGCGCTCTTGCCGGTGAAGGAGCTGCCCAAGAAGGCGGCCGCCGAGGGCGACGAGCCGGAGGGCGAGGAGACCGCCGAGATTCCGGCGACGGGCGCCGGCGAGGCCGAGCGGACCACCGGCCCGCAGGACGAGGCGCGCGCCGCGGCCGAACAGGCGATCGCGATCAGCAAGGGCCCCTACATCGTGTTCGTCACCCGCAACGGGCTGATCAAGCGCACCGCGCTGTCCGCCTTCTCGCGGCCCCGGCCGAGCGGCCTCAAGGCCCTGTCGATCGAGGAGAACGACTCGCTGGTCAGCGTGATGCACGCCCGGGGGACCGAGGACGTGGTGATCGGCACCGCCGACGGCATGGCCATCCGGTTCGAGCAGAAGGAAGTGCGCTCGATGGGCCGCACGGCGTACGGCGTGAAGGGAATCACGCTGGAGGCCGGCGATCACGTGGTGGGAGCGGAGCTGGTGCATTCCGCCTCGACGCTGCTCACCGTGACCGAGAACGGATACGGCAAGCGCACCGCCATCGACGAGTACCGGCGCACGCACCGCGGCGGCAAGGGCATCATCGACATCAAGACCAGCGAGCGGAACGGCAAGGTGGTGGCGATGCTGCAGGTCACCGACGCCGACGAGGTGATGATCATCACCAACAAGGGGATCATCATCCGCACCCGCGTGGCCGAGGTTTCGCTGATCGGCCGCAACACCCAGGGCGTGCGGCTCATCGATCTGCGCCAGGAGGGCGAGAAGGTGGTGGGCGCCACCCGCGCTCCGGAAGAGCGCGAGGCCGACGCCGCCGCGGAAGTCGCCGCCGAGCAGGCGGCCTCGGGACACGAGGACGACGACGGCGGCAGCCCGCCCAGCGGTTCCGAGGAGACCTGAGCGAGCCTCGCCAGCGACCGGGAGTTTTTCGCGGCGTCGCACCTCGCACCACCAGCACGTCCATGTGGGCGAAGGCGCACCTTTCATTCGTTGCGGTGCTCTGCGGAAACTGGTAGCGATTCTCTTGATGCCGCGAGGATCGATCGCGTTGGGAATCAGCGCTGGACTGCTGCTTTGCGCGTGCGGCAGGAGCCCCGCCGCAAAGCTGGAGCAGGCCCGCGACCTCGCGCTGGCAGGGCACCACAACGCCGCGTTGATCGAAGCGCGGGCGGTCCTCTTCCAACTCGGCGAAGATCGCGGAGACGGCGCCGACGACGTGCGGCGCGGTGCCCTCAAGCTCGCCGGAGATCTCTGCGCCCTGCACCTGGACAAGCCGCGGTGCGCCGCTCAGGAGTACCGGGAGCTGGTGAAGCGGTATCCCACCGCGCCGGAGTCCTTCGAGGCGCGCGAGCGGCTCGGCGACCTCGACCTGCGGCTCGGAGACCTGCGGGGAGCGGTCGAGGCCTGGCGCGACCAGGTCGCCGCCGCGCCGGACCGCCCCGGGGCCGACACCGCGCAGCTGAAGATCGCGCGGGTGCAGAGCGATCGGGCCGACTATCCCGAGGCGCGGGCGGCCGCCGCGGAGTTGCAGAAGCGGTGGCCGGACTCGAAGCTCGCTCCCGCGGCCGCGCTCCTGGCCGCCTCGACGTTCCACCTCTCCGGAAGGCACGCGGACGCCGTGGCCGCCTATCGCGGCGTGATGCAGCAGTACCCGGGCACCCGGGAAGAAGCCGAAGCCCGTTTCGAGATGGGCAATTGCCTGGTGGAGATGGGCGACGACGCCCACGCCGTGCAGGCGTTCACCCAGGCCCTCCGCACCCACGACTCGCCCGACGTGGTCCAGTTCGCGCTGGAGCGGGCGCAGCGCCGCCTCGACATGGCCAAGCCCGTCGATTCGCGGAACCTCTCCGCCGTCTTCGACCGCGGCCTCGCCCGAAACGGCCAGCGCACGTCGACGCACTGACCCGAAGACTCTCCTAAAGCGTTTCACGCAGAGATCGCGGAGGAGCGACTGCGAGGTCGCGGAGGATCCTTTTGATCATTTGATCTCCTCCGCGCCCTCCCTTTCCTCTGCGCTCTCTGCGTGAAACGCTTTAGGCTCTACCGCGGCGAAGCGCCGAAACGTGTTACTCCTTCGCGGGCATGAAGACTGCGAAGTCGCAGAAGGAGTTCGCCCGGGCGAAAGGGTTGTTTCCGGGTGGGGTGAACAGCCCGGTGCGCGCCTTCCGGGCGGTGGGGGGTGAGCCTCTCTTCATCGCGCGTGGCGAGGGCGCCCACCTCGTGGACGTGGACGGCAACCACCTGGTCGACTACGTGCTGAGCTGGGGTCCCTTGCTCGCCGGGCACGCGCACCCGGAGATCGTCCGGGCAGTGGCGGACGCCGCAGCGCACGGGACCAGCTTCGGCGCGCCCACCCCGCGTGAGTCGGACCTGGCGGAGAAAGTGCGCGCGCTGGTGCCGTCGATGAAGCGGATGCGCTTCGTCTCCTCCGGGACCGAGGCGACCTCCGCCGCGCTCCGGGTGGCGCGCGGGTCCACCGGCCGCGAGCGGGTGGTGAAGTTCGAGGGCTGCTACCACGGCGCGTTGGACAGCCTGCTGGTGCGGGCCGGCAGCGGAGTGGAGACGCTGGGGCTCCCCGACTCGCCCGGGGTGCCGGCCGCGCTGGCGAAGCTCACCACGGTGTTGCCGTTCAACGACGTGGAGGCGGTGCGCGGGTTCTTCCGTTCGCCGCAGGGGCGCGAGACGGCCTGCGCCATCGTGGAGCCGGTGGTCGGCAACCTGGGCGTGATCCTGCCCAAGGCGGGTTTCTTGGAGACGCTCCGCGAGGAGACGCGCGCCGCCGGCGTGCTGCTCGTCTTCGACGAGGTGTTGACGGGCTTCCGGGTGGCGCGCGGCGGGGCGCAGGAGCGCTACGGAATCGAGCCGGATCTCACTTGCTTGGGGAAGGTGATCGGCGGCGGCTTGCCGGTGGGCGCCTACGGAGGGCGGGAAGACGTCCTGTCGCAGGTGGCGCCCGAGGGACCCATCTACCAGGCGGGGACGCTCTCGGGGAACCCGGTGGCGATGGCGGCGGGCTGCGCGATGCTCGATCTGGTCCGCCAGCGCGGCTTCATCGAGGAGATCGAGAAGCGCACCGAGGAGCTGTGCGGCCGCCTGCGCGAGGCCTGCGCGGCGGCGAAGGTGCCCGCGCAGGTCAACCAGGTCGGCTCGATGTGGACGATCTTCTTCGCTTCCTCCGAGGTCTTCGACTACCCGAGCGCGAAGCGGTCGGACCTGAAGCGGTTCGCCGCCGTCCACCGCGTGCTGCTCGAGCGCGGGATCTACCTGCCGCCCAGCCAGTTCGAGGCGGCCTTCCTCTCCAGCGCCCACAGCGCGGAGGACGTCGATCAGACGGCGACGGCGCTGCGCGAGGCGCTCCGCGCCGCCTGAGATAGCGCTCGCGCAGCGGTCTGCTCATGCGTGGCCTCCTGACAGCGCAAGGTAGATCGCGCGAGGCGAGCGGGCGCGCCTCGAATCAGGGACCAGCGGGCCGGCGGCGCCTGCCCGAGCCGGCTGCCCACCAGATGATGGCCAGCACGATGATGGCGACGATGATCCACCACACCCACGCGCCGCCGCCGCTCGCCGCCGCGTCGCCCGCGCGGCCCGCCGGGCCAGCCCCGGTGCCGGCCGGAGCATTTCCCGGAGAGCCCGGCGAACCCTGGCCGGCCAGCGCCAGCGCCGGCGCCCAGAGGAGCATCGAGAGGAAGGAAAGGATGGAACGCACCATGACGACCTCCTTGTGGAGGAAGTCTCGGCACGACGGCGTGCGGTGTGAATCGGAGCCGGGCGTTAGCCGGCCAGGTCGGCGAGCGTCAGCAGCAGCGCGGCGGCCCAGGTTGCGAGCAACATGGCCCTGGCGAACTTGGGGCGCACCGGTGCGACCGGCGGCGCGTCCCGCAGCAGCCGCGAGAGGCCCAGGAAGGAAACGCCGAACGAGGCGAGGAAAACCCCCACGCCGGTGCTGGAGAAGTGGGCCCGCCCGGCGAACAGGCGCGCAGGCAGGTCCAAGGTCAGGTAGGCGGCTATGGCGTAAACGAGCGGAAGCCCGAGCATCACCAGGAGATCCGCCAGGGTGCCGACCAGGTCGACCACCGCGGCGCTGGTCTTGCGGGCGATCGCGACCGCCAGGCGAACCACCTCGAGGCGGAACGTGCGCCGCTGCGCCGCGCGCGAGGAGGCGAGCAGGGACCCGGACGGCCGGAGCATGGCAGAAGGATACCATCCGGACCCAAGGAAAAATCCCGAGAGGTTCCCGTTCATTGACGGCCCGAATGGCGCCGTGCTATCAGGCCCTGCCATTTTTTCAGGGCGGCCGTCGAGTTGCCTCCGAAGCGACCTAGCGAGCAGGGAGAAGAGGACGCCGCCGCATCGTACCGGCGCGCGGGGCCGTACCTCGACGCGAGCTGGCAACTGATCGGGTCGGTGGCGCTGTGGACGGTGGTGGGCTGGTTCGCGGATTCCAAGTTGCGGACCACGCCGTGGCTCTTGGTGTCGGGCTCGGTGATCGGGATCGGCTTGGGGTTCTACCTGTTCTTCAAGACCGTACTGGCGATCGGAAGGAAGAAGTGACCGCGGCCGCAGCCCCCGCACCGACCCGCCCGGCCCTCTTGCCCTACGCGCTCGTCTCCGCGGCGCTGTGCGGCCTGGTGCTCGCGGCCGCAGCGCACGCCTCGGAGGCGCGCTCCGCTCTCTTCGGCGCCGCGGCGGCGACCGCGGCGGCGGCCTGCGCGCTACCGGCCCTGGCACTGGGCGCGTCCCGGGGGACCAACGGAGTCCTGGCCGGATTCGTGGCGGGGTTCTTCGCGCGGATGGTGGCCGTGGCGGCGGGACTGATCCTTTCCGGCCCCCGCGGAAACGCCGCCGTCGCATTCGCCGGGTACTTCTTCCTCCTCTACGCGCTCACGCAGGCGGTGGAAGTCGCCTTCGTGTGGGGCTCGTCGCGCACGCGGCGGGCCGGAGCCTGAAGCGATGCCCATCGCCCTTGCCCTCGCCGTCCTCCTCGCGCAAGCCGCTCACCCAGCCGAGCCCCCGCGGAGTGAGGTGCAAGAGCAGAAGCCCCGGCCGGTGGAAGGCGGCGAGAAGCCCCGCGCCACCCAGCACGGAGTCAGCCTCGGTAACGCGGAAGCCGGGCCTTCGGCGCGAGCCCACGGGGAGGAAGGGAAGCCGGGCGAGGCGCACGGGGAGGGAGGCGGAGTCTCCGAGGACATCTTCCAACACGTGGCCGACGAGGTGTGGGTGCCGCTCGGCTTCTGGATCGGCGCGCACTACGTCGATCTCTCGATCACCAAGCACGTCATCAACATGTGGATCGCCGCGGGGATCCTGCTGCTCGTGCTGGCGGCGGGAGTGAGGCGGCGGGCCCTGATCCCCAAGGGGGGCTACAACCTGCTCGAGACGTTCGTGATGTTCGTCCGCGACGAGATCGCGGAGAAGAACATCGGGGACCACGCAGCCCAGTACACGCCCTACCTGTGCAGCGCGTTCTTCTTCATCCTGTTCATGAACCTGACGGGGCTGCTCCCCATCCCGGCCATCGCCGGGAAGTTCCCCGGCATCTCGACGGCGACCGGCAACCTGGGCATCACCATGGTGCTGGCCCTCTTCACTTTCGTCCTCACCCAGATCGCCGGGATGCGCGCGCAGGGCGCGCTCGGTTACTGGACGCACCTGGTCCCGGAGGGCGTGCCGAAGTGGCTGTTCCCCATCATGGTCCCGGTGGAGATCCTCGGGCTCTTCACCAAGCCCTTCGCGCTCACCGTCCGCCTCTTCGCCAACATGGTGGCGGGGCACATCGTCATCTTCTTCTTGATCGCGCTGACCGTCCTCATCTCGCCGTTCATCGCGCCGGTCTCGGTCGCGTTCGCACTGGGCATCTACTTGCTGGAGATTTTCGTCGCCCTCGTTCAAGCCTACGTTTTCACTATGCTTTCCGCCGTGTTCATCGGGATGACCCAGCACGCTCACTAAAGGGTTCTCGCAGCACGCGGACTGGGCCACAGGCGGCCTCGGGCCCATACCCCGCGACAATCCGCCTCTCCCGGCCGCCCGGGCAACGAGGCATCGAAAGAAGCAGGAGGAGGTCACGTGAACCAATTCTCACTCGGGTACCTGGCTGCAGGGCTCGGCGTCGGGCTCGCGCTGCTCGGCGCCGGATACGGCATCGGCAAGGTGGGGGCCGCGGCGATGGAAGGGACCGCGCGCCAGCCGTCGGCGGGTGGAGACATCCGCACCTCGATGATCATCGCGGCGGCGCTGATCGAGGGCGTGACGCTCTTCGCCGAGGTGGTCTGCATCCTCCTGGCCGGCAAGTAGCGGACGTAGCTGAAGGGCCGGGAGCTTTCGAGTAAGCTCCCGGCCCCGTCGGAGGTCGATGCATGCTGGTCGCCGCAGGTCTCACCGACATCAACGTGGCGCTGGTCGTCTGGACCACGGTCACGTTCGCGCTCCTCATCGTCGTCCTGGGCAAGTTCGCCTGGGGGCCCATCCTCCAGATGATCGAGACGCGGGAGAAGACCATCGCCGACGCGCTCGAGTCTGCCAAGCGCGAGCGCGCCGAGGCGGAGAACGCGGCGGCGGAGATGCGCGCGACCCTGGAGAAGGCCAGGGCCGAGGCCGCCGAGATGGTGCGCAAGAACCAGCAGGAAGTAGCCGCCGCGAAGGCGGAGCTGATCGAGCACGCCCGCAAGGAGTCGGAGGAGCTGCTCAAGCAGGCCCGGGCGACCATCGAGGAGGAGCGGCGGGCGGCGGTGGCCGACTTGCGCTCGCAAGTGGTCGACCTGGCCATCGAGGCGGCAGGCAGGCTCCTCGCCACCCAGATGGACGAGAAGAGGCAGCGCCAGCTGGTCGAGGAGTACCTGGAGAAGCTGCCCAAGGAAGCCCGGGTCTAGTCGCCGCCGATAGGGCGGCGCTACGCCTTACACAGCGCGGACGTCATGGGATGCCTTGTCGGGCGGCCGCTCAGCTTTCCTTGATCTGCTCGGCCAGGTAGTTCTGCTCGCCGACCTGCCCGATCAGCTCGGCTTGGGCCTCGAGCCAATTCACGTGGTCCTCTTCGTCGACCAGCATGTGCTCGAGGACCTCGCGGCTGCCGCTGTCGCCCCTGGCGCGGCAGAGCTCGATCCCGTCGTTGATCCGCTTCACCGCCTCGTGCTCGACGGCCAGATCGAGCTTGAGCTGCTCCGGAACCGTCTGCCCGACGTTGATCTTGCCGAGCTTCTGGAGATTCGGCACGCCCTCGAGGAAGAGGATGCGCGCGACCAGCTGGTCGGCGTGCTTCATCTCCTCCAGCGATTCCTCGCGGATCTTCTTCCACAGCCGCTGGTAGCCCCAGTTCTCGCACATCCGGGCGTGGACCCAGTACTGGTTGACCGCGGTGAGCTCGGCGGTGAGGACGTCGTTGAGCAGCGCGATGACCTGCGGGTCGCCCTTCATCGTGGCCCCCCTCGGGGACGGCAGGGACGCTCTAGTGGGAGGCGGAGGCTAGCGCGGCGGCGGCGGACCGGCAATCGGGGCCGGCGCGCAGGGGGCAGGCGGCGCAAGAGCCCTCGATGCGCGCCTCGATCGCCTCCCGGCAGGCGCCGCAGTCGGTGCCCGCGCCGCAGCAGGCGCCCACCGCGTCGACGCTGCGCGCGCCGGCGCGGACGGCGGCGTCGATCTCGCATTCGGTGACTGCCCGGCAGATGCAGAGGACCAATCGTCGCCCGCTAGCTGATATTGAGACTGATTCTCAACATCAAGGACAGGATACCAGCCCGGTCCGGCGGCTGCAAGGGGTGCCCGCCAGCGGCAGGCGGGACGCGGCATGACGAACCCATGACAATCGAGGCGCACATCCTGCGCGCATGCGAGCGCTTCTGGTCCACCCGCGAACTCCGCCCACGTACTGGGGTTTCCAGCACAGCCTGCCGATCGCGGGCAAGGCCGCTTCCCTGCCTCCGCTGGGACTGCTCAGCCTGGCTCCCCTGCTGCCTCCAGGATGGGAGCTGCGGGTGGTGGACGAGAACACCGAGCCGCTGCGCGACGAGGCCCTCCGCTGGGCGGACGTCGTGCTCCTGACCGGGATGATCATCCACGCCCCGGCGATGCGGGAGATCCTGGCCCGGGCCCGGCGGCTGCGAAAGCGCACGGTGGTGGGCGGCCCGGCCGTCAACACCGACCCTGCCCTGTTCCCGGAGGCCGACCACCTGTTCCGAGGGGAGGCCGAGGGGCGCACCGACGACCTGGTGCGAGCGCTGGAGGCTCCCGGCGAGAAGGCGCCTCGCCTGCTCTCGCCGGAGAAGGAGGAGCGCCCCTCGATGGAGATCGTGCCGCGCCCGCGGTTCGACCTCATCGACCACCGGCGCTACGCGTCGATGAGCGTGCAGTACTCGCGCGGCTGCCCCTTCCAATGCGAGTTCTGCGACATCATCGAGGTGTTCGGCCGCAAGCCCCGCACCAAGACGCCCGCGCAGGTCACCGCGGAGCTGGATGCGCTGCGCGCCACGGGGTACCGCGGCAGCGTGTTCTTCGTCGACGACAACTTCATCGGGAACCGCGTGGCGGTGGCCGGGATGCTCCCGCACGTCAAGAAGTGGCAGGAGGAGCATGGCTTCCCCTTCGAGTTCTACACGGAAGCGAGCGTCGATCTCGCCACCAAGCCCGAGCTGGTCGACTCGATGGTGGGCACCGGCTTCACGTCGGTGTTCCTGGGGATCGAGTCGCCCTCGCCCGAGTCCCTCAAGGAGACGCACAAGTTCCAGAACCTGCGGCTCGACCCTGCGGAGGCGGTGCGCCTCATCACCCGCGCCGGGCTCCAGGTCTTCGCCGGGTTCATCGTGGGGTTCGACAACGACGGACCGCAGATCTTCGAGCTGCAGCGCGACTTCATCTCCTCGGTGCCGGTGCCGGTGGCCATGATCGGCGTGCTCACCGCCCTCCCAGGCACCCAGCTGACCCGGCGCCTGGAGAAGGAGGGCCGGCTGCGCATCGTCACCACCGGCGACCAGTTCGATCGGCCGAACTTCCAGACCACCATGGACGAGCCCACGCTGCTGGCCGGGTACGCCGAGCTGCTCGCGCAGCTCTACCGGGCCGACTCGTTCTACCGGCGTTGCGAGCTGCTCATCGATACGGTGGGACGCCCCAAGGCCCCGCTGCACTGGCGGCCGGGCGGGCTCAAGGTGCTGCTCCGCACCCTGTGGACCATCGGCCTGCGCTCGCCCCGGCGGCGGCAGTTCTGGCGGCTGGTCGCGCGGACCCTGCGCCGCGCACCCCATGCTTTTCCCCGGGCGATCGAGCTCGCCATCCAGGGCGAGCACCTGATCCGCTACACGCGCGAGGACGTCCTGCCGCGGCTCGGGCGCGCGCTGCAGGCGGTCCGCGCCGAAGCGGCGGCCGGCGCCTCCGCGCTAGGCACCGGTGCGGCCGCCGCTCAGCCTTTGTAGAGCGCTTCATACTGCTCGGCCGCGCGGTCCCAGGAATGGTCGCGCGCCATCGCCCGCTGCATGGCGGCGCGCCAGGCGGGCCCGTCGGACCACAATGCGAGCGCGCGATCGACGGCTGCGAGCAGCCCGTCGAGGTCCTCGTTGTCGAAGCGGAAGCCCCATCCGTCCGGTCCTTCCCGGATGGAGTCGTTGAGCCCGCCGACCGCGTGCACCACCGGCAGCGTTCCGTAGCGCAGCGAGTAGAGCTGGTTGAGCCCGCAGGGCTCGAACCGGCTGGGCATCAGGAAGACGTCGGCGCCTCCCTCGATGCGGTGGGCAAGGGAATCGTCGAACCGGATCTGCACCGAGATGCGGTTCGGCTGGCGCTCGGCCAGGGCGCGGAACTCCTGCTCCAGCACCGAGTCGCCCATCCCGAGGAGGACGAACTGCACGTTGCGCTCCACCATCCGCGGCAGCGCCTGCGCCAGGAGGTCATATCCCTTCTGGTGCGCGAGCCGCCCGATCGCGGCGGTGAGGAGGGCGCTCTCGTCGAGGTCGAGGCCCAGCTCGCGCTGCAGGGCCGCCTTGTCGGCCGCCTTTCCGGAGAGGTCCTTTGCCGAGTACTTCTGGGGGAGCGCCGGATCCACCTCGGGGCTCCAGCGAGAGTAATCGACCCCGTTCATGATGCCGGAGAGGTCCTGCTGCCGGTGCCGCAGGAGGCCCTCCAAGCCGGCGCCCGTCTCCGGGCTCTGGACGATCTCGCGGGCGTAGGTCGGGCTCACGGTGGTCAGCTTGTCGGCGAACACCAGCCCCGCCTTCATCAGATTCAGCTGGCCGTAGAACTCGAGGGCGTCGGGGTGGAACAGATCGCCGGGCAGGGCGAGGTCGCTCATCGCCTCGCGTGGGAAAACGCCCTGGTAGGCGAGGTTGTGGATGGTGAACACGCTGCGCGCCTTGAAAGGCGCCGGCCGGCCCGCCCAGCCCCGCTTCAGGATGAGCGGCGCCAGCGCGGCCTGCCAGTCGTGGGCGTGCACGCAGTCGGGCAGGAAGTTGATCTGCTTGGCCGCCTCCAGGGCACCGGCGCAGAGCAGCGCGAACCGCTTGTGGTTGTCGCGGTAGTCCTTGCCCGACTCGCCGTACAGCTCTCTGCGGTCGTACCAGGGGTTCTGCAGGAGGATGTACCGCAGCCGTTCCGCCGGCGCGGCCACGTGCACCGAAGCGGACGCGTTCAGGTGGGGGAACTGGACCTCGACCCGCCGCCCGGTGTCGCGGATGTTCGCCGCAGAAGCGTCGATCGCGCCGTAGCGGGGCAGGACCACCAGGACGTCGTGCCCGCGCGCCGCCAGGGCCCGCGGCAGCGCGCCGATCACGTCCCCCAGCCCGCCCGTCTTGATGAAGGGCGCCGCCTCGGACGCGACGAACAGGATCTTCACTCTACGCCTCCGTCTGGCGAAGGAAGGCGGCGGCCTCCTCCGGCGGGGTGGGATTGATGAAGATGCCGCTGCCCAACTCGAATCCCGCCGCCAGCGCGAGGACCGGCCTCACTTCCAGGTGCCAGTGATACCAGTCGGCGGCCGGTTCGCGCAGCGGCAGCGTGTGGAGATGGAAATTGCAGGCCGGCTTGTCCAGCGCAAGGTCGAGCTTGCGCAAACACAAGCGCAGCGCGTCCGCCAGGCCCCTGACCTCGTGCGCGGTGCTCTGCTCGAAGATCGAGCGGTGCTCGCGCGGCAGCACGAGCAGCTCGAAAGGACCGCGCGAAGCCCAAGGTGCGAGTGCCAGGAAGCCGTCGGTTTCCAGCACCACGCGCGAGCGCTCCCTGGCTTCCTGGGCGACGACGTCGCAGAAGATGCAGCGCTCCTTCTCCTGGAAATGCTTGCGCGCTCCCGAGAGCTCCTGCTCCAGCTCCGGAGGCACCAACGGGAGCGCCACCAGTTGCGAATGCGGGTGGCTGAGCGAGGCGCCCGAGGCGACTCCGGTGTTCCTGCACAAGATGGCGCTGCGCAGTCGCAGGTCGCGCGACAGGTCGAGCATCCGCTCCTGCGCCGCCCGCAGCACCTGTTCCACTTGCTCGGGGCTCTGCTGCGGCAGCGCGCGGGTGTGCTCGGGCGTCTCGATGAGCACCTCGTGCGCTCCCACGCCGCCCATCCGGTCGTAGATCCCCACGCCGGCGCGCACCATCCGCTCCTCGGTGCGCAGCGCCGGGAACCGGTTCGGCACCACTCGCAGCGTCCAGCCCGGACCGTTCGGGGAGCCGCCCTCGCGGCGGGCCAGCACCTCCGGCGGAGTCATGGCTTCGTGCCCGGGGCAGAAGGGGCAGGTGGCGGGATCGTCCCGGTCGCGCGGCAGGCGCAAGAACGCGTTCGGCCGGTCGGCCCGCTCCGGCGCGATGATCACCCAGCGCCCCACCACGGGATCCCTGCGCATCTCCGGCATGGCGCTTGGAACCATAGCAGACGGGCTGCGCCCTAGACGCGCCAGTTCGCCAGCTCGAACTGGCGGTCGGGGACGGTCAGCGCGACCTCGCCGTAGCGGGGAAGCCGATCCACTTCTACCTCGTCGCGCAGGATCCGCAGGGTCAGCGCGATACGCTCCCCCGGCTTCAGGCCCAGGGCGTCGCGCGAGAGCGCCGCCTCCACCAGGACGCCGGTGTGTCCCGAGCCGCAGGTCTTTCCTTGCTCGTCGGTCACAGGGGTCTGCGCCCCGCCAGGAACCAGGCGCATGTGCAGCGTCTTCTCACCCGCCGCGCCAGGCCTGGACAAAAGGACGCGCAGTTCGCCGGTGAGATCCGCGCCTTTCGCCGGATCGAGGCGAAGGTAGAGGTTCGTCTTGGAAAACCCGAACCAGACCTGGGTGAAGGCGCCCTGGCCGCGGAACATCGCGCCGCCGCTGGTGGTGCCCGGCCGGTAGTAACCGGCGCCGGCCCACTCGTAATAGCCCTTCGCATACCCGTCGATCGCGGGCTCGATGAGGCGCGAGGGCTGGACGACGACGGCGGCCGCCTGGGTCGCGTCCTTGTGGGAGGCGATGATCGGGCGCCCGAGCCGCTCCGGCGGGGGCAAGCCGAGCGCGCGCCAGGCGTGCGCCACCCGGCGGCGAAAGAGCGCGTCGAATTCGGGCGCGCTCTCGGTGGTGAAGTCGTCGCCGTACCACCAGAACCAGTCGCTGCCCTCGGCCACCAGCAGGTGCCCGCGCGCCGCCTCGAGCTGCTCCTTGGCCAGCTCGCCCTTCTCCTCCGCCTCGGCCAGCACCGCGCGGGCTTCTCCGAGCAGCGTCCAGGCCGCGTTGTCCTCCGGGTGGCCGATCCAGATGCGGAAGTTGGAATCGATCCAGCTCCCCGAGTGGAGACGGGCGATCCGGGCCCGCGCCGGGTGCTCGCGCAGCTCGTCCCGGGGCAGCACGGTGCGCACCGCGCCCCCCGCAAGTCCCCGGTAGAGCGCCTCGAGGAACCCCTCCCCGGAGCCGGGATAGTGTTCCCAGGGGTTCTCTCCGTCGAGCGCGAGCGTGACCAGCGCCTCCGGCTCCGTGTCGGCGATGCGGGAGATCAGGTCCTGCGCCGCTTCGCGGGGGTCGCTCTTCGCATACCGGAATCCGATCCGGTCGGACAGCTCGCGGTCGCGGAAGAGCACGGTCACGGCGTGGTCGGCGCCCGCCAGGTACGGGTGGTAGTGGGCGGGGTAGCCGTCGGGCAGCGCGGTCCCCAGCTCCAGCTCGCTGCGCTCCAGGACGCCCTCGTCCGTCGCGCACCAACGCACGCCGCTGGCCGCGAGCAGATCGATCGCCTCGGGCGACACCGACCCTTCCGAGGGCCACATCCCGTGCGGAGTCTGTCCGAAGGCGGCCCGCGCCCGCTCCAGCCCGCGCACCACCTGCTCGCGCGCGTCCTGCGGGTAGGAGAAGCGCGGTGGGAGCGACGCCGCCGGCATCGCCCGCCGGGCCGAATCGCTGTCGATGACCAGCGGAAGGATGGGATGGTAGAAAGGCGAGCAGGTGATCTCCACCTGCCCGCGCTCGGCCAGCGCGCGCCAGCGCGGCAGGATGCAGGAGGCGATCCGCCTCTGGATGTCGAGCGCTGCGACCTTTTCCTCCTCGGTGTAGCCGCGCTCCTTGGCGATCAGCTCGGCGACGCGGGGCTCCTCGCGCCGGGCGGCGAACCCCATCCAAGCCAGCACGAAGTGGACCTGCAGGTCGCGGATCTCCTGCGCGCTGAACGCCGCCTGCCGCTCGAGCGCGTCGATCTGCCGCAAATCGGTGCCCCGCTTGTCGAGCAGCTCGGAGTAGCGCGGAACCGGGCGGACCCAGATGTTCCAATCGGCCGAGAACCCCTCGCGCAGGACGTGGGCGCGCTCCTCCGGCGTGAGCGACTCGGCGGGCTTGCGGGCCAGCTGCTCGTCCGCGTCCTGGGTCCCGCCCACGTAGGCGTCGAGCTGCACCAGCAGCGATGGCGCCCAGTTGGCCACCACCTTCACCTCCGGGTGCCGCTCCAGGGCGGCCGCCATGTCCGTGTAGGCCCGCGAGGAGTGCTGCCGGACCCAGGGCAGGATGGGCTGCCCGGTCTGCGGGTCTCGGTACTCGGGTTGGTGCAGGTGCCAGAGGAAGACGGCGCGGACGGCCATTTCACCTCGTCAGTCGGAAAGCCGCATTCCCTTCGGCACCACCACGATGCCCTGGGGGCTCACGAAGAAGCGCTTGCGATCCTCCTCCGGATCGTAGCCGATCCGCAGGCCCTGCGGGATGTCCACGTTCTTGTCGATGATCGCGCGCCGGATCCGCGCATGCCGGCCGACGTTGACTCCCTCGAAGAGGATGCTCTCGTCCACGTCGGCGAAGGAGTTCACCCGCACCAGGGGGGAGAGGACCGACCGGTTCACCCGGCCACCGGAGAGGATGCACCCTTCGGAGATCAGCGAGTCGGTGGCGGTGCCGACCCGTTTCTCCGCCACGTTGGCGAAGACGAACTTGGCGGGCGCTCCGGTGGCGTTGGGGGCGGTGAAGATCGGCCACAGCTCGTTGTAGAGGGAGAAGTCGGGGTCCACGTCGCACAGCCCGATGTTGGCCTCGTAGTAGGTATCCAGGTCGCCCACGTCGCGCCAGTACCCGATCTCCCTGGGACCCTGCCCGGGCACCTGGTTCTGGGCGAAGTCGTACACCGAGACGCGCGATTTCTTGAACATCTCGCTGATGATGGATTTCCCGAAGTCGTGGGCGGAATCCTTGCCTGCGTCGCGCACGATCTCGCGCACCAGGGCTTCGGTGGTGAACAGGTAGTTGCCCATCGAGGCCAGGACCTTGGTGGGATCGCCCAGCATCGCCGTAGGGTTCTTCGGCTTCTCCTGGAAGTCGACCATCCGGCCCGAGTCGTCGGCGGTGATTACGCCGAGCGACGACGCCTCCTCGATCGGCACCGGGATGGCAGCGACCGTGCAGTCGGCCTTCTGCCGGACGTGGAGGTCGAGCATCTGCCGCACGTCCATCCGGTAGATGTGGTCGGCGCCGAACACGAAGACGTAGTCGGGCTCCTCGTCCGTGACCAGGTTCAAGTTCTGGTAGATGGCGTCGGCGGATCCCCGGTACCACTCGGGCCCGGTCCGCTGCTGGGCGGGCACCGCCTCGACGAACTGGCCCATCATCGAGCTCAAGCGCCAGCCGCGCGAGATGTGGGTGTTCAGGGAGTCGGACTTGTACTGCGTGAGCACCTTCATCCGCAGGACGCCGGAGTTGGCGAAGTTGGAGAGCACGAAATCGATGATCCGGTAGCGGCCCCCGAACGGCACCGCGGGCTTGGCGCGTTCGTGGGTGAGCGGAGCCAGCCTGCGGCCTTCGCCGCCTGCCAGGATCATGGCCAGGGTCTTGGCGGACATACTTTCGACGCTAGACCCGGGCGCGGTCCGCCGCAACGCCGCGGTGGCCAGATGGGCGCGCCTCGGCGCTTTCCGTTCACCCGCGAGCGGTCCGGGCCGCGGCGCGGCCGGGGAGGGCCGCCGCGCGCTGCCCTTCCTGCGGCAGCTCGGGCCCCTTGGCGAACCGCTCGATCACTTCGCCGATCTCCTGCTGCGCCCGGCGGACGAGCTGCGCCCGGTCGTGGAAGGTGAGGAAGGCGCTCTTGAACCCCGCGACCAGGACGTTGCGCACGTCGTTCAAGTTCAGGTTGAACTGGCGGGCGAGGACGCTCATCTCCTTGGTGACGGTGGTGTTGGTGATGAGCCGGTTGTCGGTGTTCACCGTCACCCGGATGCCGAAGTCCAGGTAGAACTTGAACGGGTGCGAAGCCATGTCCGCGACGGCGCCCGTCTGGACGTTGGACGAAGGGCAGCACTCGATGGGGATGCGGTGGTCGTTCACGTAGTTGAGCAGGTCGCCGTCCTCGCGCAGCCGTACCCCGTGGCCGATGCGGTGCGCCCCGCAGTAGTGCAGGGCCTGGGCGATCGAGGGCGGTCCGTACGCTTCTCCGGCGTGCACCGTGCAGTTCACGTTGTTGTTCAGGATCAGCTGGAAGGCTTCCTGGTGGTCCTTGGCGGGGTTGCCGTGCTCGGCGCCGGCCAGGTCGAAACCGAGCACTCCCTTGTTCTTGTAGGCCACCGACAGCTCGGCGAGGCGGAGCGAAGTCTCGGGGCTCATGTTGCGGATGCCGCAGACCAGGACTCCGGCGATGATGCCGGTCTCGCGCTCCGCCTTCCGCAAGCCTTCGAGCACCGCTTCCACCACCACCGTGGGCTTGAGCCCTTTCTGGAGGTGCAGGACGGGCGAGTAGCGCACTTCGAGGAGCCGCACGTTCTCGGCGGCCGCGTCGATCGCCAGCTCGTAGGCAGTGCGGAACAGGGCGGCCTCGGTCTGCAGGACGCTCAAGGTGATCTCGAATCCCTTGAGGTACTCCTCCAGGCTGCCGTGGCGCTGGCCGATCTTCATCGCCCGGGCCAGGCTGTCCTCGCTGTCCGCCGGCAGCCTGACTTTCTGCTCGTCGGCCAGCTCCAGCATGGTCCGCAGGCGCAGCGACCCGTCGAGATGGCAGTGCAGGTCGGTCTTGGGAAGCGCATGAAGCAGCGCGTCGGTGACCGGCACGTCGGGCGTCATGGATGGGATCTAGCCGATCCACAGGGCCAGATCACGAATACTCGCCGGCCATGTGGTAGCGTGTGCGCATGACCGCGATCGGCGTGCTCCTGGTGCGCTGGCTGATCCATGCCGTCGTGGTGATGGGCGCGGTCGCGCTGGTCTCGCCCAAGAATCCGCGCAACACGCTGCCGCGTGCCCTCTTCGTCACGCTCATCGTCGCCCTGGCGGTGACGCCGTTCGCCTTCTTCTGGTTCCTCATCGTGCCCGGAATCATCGCGCTGATCTGCTGGATCCTGGTGTTCGTCATCGCGTACGACATCGGCATCGGCCAGGCGATCGCGGTGGGAATCGTGCAGGCGGCGATCGGCTTTTTGGTCGATTTGTTCCTCATCCATGGCCGGCTGGGCTAGAGCTCTGCCGCCGCTGCGGACGTAGGGTCGCTTGGGCGTTGCGCTTTTTCGGAGCGCTTGCGCCGGGGCCATAGTGCCGGTAGCTTGCCCGCTCGATTTTCGGCAAAGCCGCGAGGGGAAAAAGGGCCGATGCTCACTTTGACCTTGAATACGGCGCGAGAAGTCCAACTTCTCCGCAGCGTACTGCAGAGCCGCATCGACCAGCTCGACAAGGAGGCGGACGGCAAGTCCGCCGGCGCGGCCGCGCTCCACCGCCGGCAGGCGCAAGAGCTGCGCGAGATGCTCGCGCGCGTACCGCTCGACGCGGCCCCGAGATCCGACGCGAATTGACCCGGTTCAAGCTTTTTCCACGAAGCGCGCCAGCACTTTCTTGAGACCGACTCCGGGCGGGAAGCGGACCGTCAGCTTGAGGTTCGGCCCCTGGCCGTCGGTATCCTCGACCGTCCCGACTCCGAAGCTGGGATGGCGGACCCGTGAGCCCGGTCCCAGTCCCTCGGTCCCGGGCGCGGCCTGCCTGGGCGGCGGCCGCGAGAGCGGATCGGCGCGCGATTCCCGCGCGCGGTTGCGCGCCGGCATGGGCGCTCCCGGCCCGCGCTGGCCGAAGGGGCGCCCCCCTTCGGCCCAACGCGGTCGCTGGTCGAACTCGTAGTCGTAGCCCGCGTCGCCCTCGCGCCTTCCTCCCCATCCTCGCTCCCACCTTCCTCCGAGCTGCGGGCGTGGCTCGGCCGCGGTCAGGGCCGCAAGGCCGGTGACCAGCTCCTCCGGGACCTCGCGGACGAACCGCGAAGGCGGGTTGAACCGCAGCTCGCCGAACAGCGACCGGCACCGTGCCAGCGTCAGGGTCAGCTTCTTGCGCGCGCGCGTCATCCCGACGTAGCAGAGCCGCCTCTCTTCGGCCATCTCGTCCGGGTCTTCCTCCCCCGTCCCCGTGGCGCCCTGCCCGAGCGACCGCGCGTGCGGGAACACCCGCTCCTCGAGCCCGGTCAACCACACTGCATCGAACTCGAGCCCCTTGGCCGCGTGCAACGTCATCAACGAGACCCGTTCCCCTCCCTCCGCCGCATCCGCATCCCCCACCAACGCCAGCTGCTCCAAGAACCCCAACAGCGGCGTATCCGCCGTCCCCTCCTCCAACTCCGGCGACGCCGCCGCCAACGCCGCCGCCACATCCGGCCTGTCCCCCATCTCGTCTTCCGAGGCCAGACTCCCCAGCGCCCCCGGCGCGAGACCCCGACCGGTCGCATTCGCCGTCCGTGTCGCAGTCGCTGTCGCTCTCGCTGTCGCAGTCGCTGTCGGTGTCGCAGTCGGTGTCGCTGTCGCCCCCGCCCACAGCGCATCGAACTCCCTCGCTGCCCCGACCAGCTCGTACAAGTTCTCCAGCCTGTCCTCCCCCTCCTCCCCTTCCAGCCTCATCCTGTCCTCGTACCCCGTCTCCCTCATCACCAGCTCGATCGCCTCCGCCGCCCCCGATGCCCCCCTGACCGCCTCCCCCATGCGCTGGAGCAGCCCGCGGAAGGGCAGCAGCTTCGTCCGGGCCGACGCCGCGAGCTCCGGGTCCCGCTCCATCGACTCGATCGCCTCCCACAGCGAGAGGCCGGTCCGGCTGGCCGACTCGCGCAGCCGCTCGATGGTCGTGTCCCCGATCCCCCTCGGCGGCGTGTTCACGATGCGGAGCAGGTCCACGTCGGAGCGGGGGTTGACGCACAACCGCAGGTAGGCCGCGACGTCCTTGATCTCCGCGCGGTCGTAGAAGGAGCGTCCTCGCACCACCCGGTACGGCACCCGCCTCGCCCGCAGCCCGTCCTCCAGGGCGCGCGACTGCGCGTTGGCCCGGTAGAAGACGCCCATCTCCCCGTAGGAGGTCCCCCGGGCGTTCTCGGCGTAGAGCTCCTGCGCGATCCGCTGCGCCTCGTCGCGCTCGTCCTCCGCGAGCACCACGCGCAGCTTTTCCCCTTCCCCCGCGGCGGTCCAGAGCTTCTTCTCCGCCCGGCGCGGGTTCTTCTCGATCACCGCGTGCGCGGCCGAGAGGATCCGGCCAGTCGAGCGGTAGTTCTGCTCCAGCTTGATGATCTTCGTGCCGGGGAAGTGGCGCGGGAAATCGAGGATGTTGTCCACTTCGGCGCCGCGCCAGCGGTAGATCGACTGGTCGTCGTCGCCCACCACGCACAGGTTGCCGTGCTCCTCGGCGAGCAGGCGGAGGAGCTGGTACTGCGCCGGGTTCGTGTCCTGGAACTCGTCCACCAGGATGTGGCGGAAGCGGGAGGCGTACCGCCCGGCGATCTCCGGGTCCTTGCGGAACAGCTCGATCACCCGCACGATCAAGTCGCCGAAGTCGACCGCGCTGGCGGCTTGCAAGGCGCGCTGGTAGCGCTCGTAGACCCTCTGGGAGGTCCGCGCGGGCACGTCGTAATCGGCCGGCTTCACCTCGCCGGGCAGAAGGCCGGCGTTCTTCCAGCGATCGATGCGCGCGAGGTGCTGGCGGGCGGTGCCCGTGTCCACGCCCAGCTCCTGGCACGACCGCTTCACCTGCGCGAGCTGGTCGGCCTCGTCGTAGATGGCGAAAGCGCGGCTGAGCCCGAGCGACTCCGCTTCGCGCCGCAAGATCCGCGCGCCGGCCGCGTGGAAGGTCGCCACCCAGAGCCGCTCCGCGTCCGGACCGACCAGCTTCGCCACCCGGTTCTTCAGCTCGCCCGCCGCCTTGTTGGTGAAGGTGACCGCGAGGATCTCCGCCGGGCGGGCCTTCCGCTCGCGCAACAGGTACGCGACGCGGTGGGTGAGCACGCGGGTCTTCCCGCTGCCGGCGCCCGCCAGGATGAGGAGCGGCCCCTGCTCGTGCCGGACGGCTTGCAGCTGCTGCGGGTTGAGCACCTTGGCGAGAGCGTCCACGGGGAGCGTGTAACACTAGTCGCCGCCGATGGGGGCGGCGCTACGCTTTTCAGAGCGCCGCCGGTGCTAAGTTGCGCCGCCGTGGAGACCTCTCCCGCACCCGTTCGCCTGGTTCCGCTCGGCGGCCTGGGCGAGGTGGGGATGAACTGCCTGTCGGTCGAGACCTCCGAGTCGCGCCTGGTGATCGACTGCGGCGTCTTGTTCCCCGGCGGTGAGGCCGCGCTGGGCGTCGAGATCATCACGCCCGACTTCGCGCACCTGCGCACGCCGGGTCCTCCGGTCGCGGCCGTGCTCCTCACTCATGCGCACGAAGATCACGTCGGCGCCCTGCCGTACCTGCTCCGCGAGCACCCGGAGGCGTCCGTCTGCGGCACCCGCTACACGCTGGGGGTGGTGAAGGAGAAGCTCGCCGAGCACGGCATTTCCCCCCGCTTCCTCGAGCTGTCGCCGCGCTCGTCCAGCCGGATCGGGGGCCTCACGGTCGAGCCGCTTCAGGTGACCCACTCCATCCCCGACGCGGTGGGCTACGCGCTGCGCACGCCCGCCGGCGTGGTGGTGCACACCGGCGATTTCAAGGTCGACTGGTCGCCTCCAGACGGCCGGCTTCTCGACGTGCGCCGCTTCGCCGAGCTGGGGGACGACGGAGTCGCGTGCCTGCTCAGCGACTCGACCAACGCCGAGCGCCCCGGCAGCAGCGTCTCCGAGAGCGAGGTCGGGGAGTCGATGGTGCGCATCTTCGGCGGGCCCTACGCTCGGGGCCGCATCGTAGTGGCGATGTTCGGCTCCAACATCCACCGCGTGCAGAGCGTGGTGCGCGCAGCGGTCCAGCACGGCCGCAAGGTGTGCCTGTTGGGCCGCTCGATGCAGCAGAACGTCCGCCTGGCGCTGGACATGGGTTACCTGCGCTGTCCCCCGGACCTGTTCGTCGATCCGGAGGCGGCCGATCATTTCGCGCCGCGCGAGCTGGCCGTGGCCTGCACCGGCGCGCAGGGGGAGCCCCACAGCGCGCTCAGCCGGATCGCGCTGGGCGAGCACCCCGCCGTGAAGCTGGAGAAGGGCGACCTGGTGATCCTGTCCTCGCGCAGCATCCCCGGCAACGAGCGGGACGTCGCCAACCTGGTCGACCACCTCGTCCGGCGGGGCTGCAGGGTGCTGTCGACCCTGGGCGAGTCGGTCGAGCTGATCCACACCACCGGCCACGCCTGCCAGGGCGAGCAGCGCATGATGATCGACCTCGTGCGCCCGCGCTCCTTCGTGCCCGTCCACGGCGAGTTCCGCATGTTGGTCGCTCACGCGCGCACCGCCGAGGCGGCGGGGGTGGATCCGCGGGGTTGCCTGGTCGCGGAGGACGGCGACGTCATCGAGCTGCGCTCCGAGGGTCCGGCCTCGGTGGTTCCCAGCTCCGCCGCGGCAGGCCGCATCTACCTGGACTCCCGCGGCGCGTTCGCGGACGTGGGCGAGGTGGTGCTCCGCGACCGCAAGCTCCTCGCCGACAGCGGCATGCTGGTCTGCTTGTGCGTCCTGGACCGCAAGTCGGGGGCCCTGCTCCGCGAGCCGGAGCTGTCGGGCCGCGGGGTGGCCGGGCTGGACGAGGCGCGGGTGGAGCAGGCGCGCGCCGCCGCCCTGGCCGCGCTGCAGGAGCTGCTGCCGGCGCAGCGCACCGACCGCGCCTGGGTCGAGGAGACGTTGCGCCGCGCGGTGCGTTCGGTGTTCAAGAAGGGATTCGAGAAGCGCCCCATGGTGCTGCCCGTCGTCCTGGAGATGTGAGGAGGAGCCATGCCGTCCTTCGACATCGTGAACAAAGTGAACGAGCAGGAGGTGGACAACGCCCTCCAGCAAGCGCGCAAGGAGATCGAGCAGCGCTACGACTTCAAGGGCACCGATACGCACTTGGAGAAGAAGGACAGGGAGAAGGGCCTGCAGATCCGCAGCTCGACCGAGCAGCGCCTGGAGGCGGCGCGCGAGGTCCTGGTGCAGAAACTGGCCAAGCGGGGCGTCAGCCTGCGCGGGGTCAAGTACGGGCCCGTCGAGCAGAGCGGCAAGACCGTGCAGCAGCTGCTCACCTTCGTCCAGGGAATCGAGGCCGAGAAGGCCAAGGCGATCGTGAAGATGATCAAGGATTCCAAGCTCAAGGTGCAGGGCGCCATCCAGGGCGACAGCGTGCGCGTCTCCGGCAAGTCGCGCGACGACCTGCAGCAGGTCATGCAGATGGTCCGCGGCAAGCAGGACGAGCTGGGCATCGACACTGAATTCGAGAATTTTCGGGACTGACGGCCCTGTCGGCAGGCGGTCCGCGCGGGCTATCCTGCGGGCATGTACGCGGCCCGATCGCCCGATTGGATCCGCGATGCCGTCGCGCGCACGGCCGACGAGATCCGCGCCTTCGTCGCAACCGGCGCGGCGTTCCTCCTCGCGCCCGGGGCGTTCGCGCGGGATTGGGCCGAAGGGCGAAGCTCCGCGCCGAATCCGTTTGCGATCCTCGCCACCGGCGCCGGAACGCTGGCCGCTGCCCGGCTGCTGATCGAGGCGATGGTCCGGCGGGGCGGGGGCGACGCAAGCCTGCTCGCGAGTGTCCGCGATGCCGTGGCGCCCTTCGTCCACTACGCCTGGCCGCGTACCTCGCCTTCCGCGGCGTCTTCCTGCTCGCCCTTCGGGCGTTGCACGGCGTCCGGCTGTGGCAGGCCGCGCTGGGCCTCTTGCTCGCCGTCGCCTGCGCGGCCTTGCTCTTCGGAGTCTGGAACGCCGACGTGCCCTTCGGCACGCGGCTGATCCTCGAGATCCGTCCGTTCCACCTGCGCTTCTGGGTCGATTGAGCCCGGGACTGGACCGCGCCCTGCGAACGGTTATAGAAGCACCCCCTTCCGAAGGAACCGTTCGTGCAGAAGACGGCCCTGCCCGCCAATCCGACGCTCTACCTCCTCTCGCTCGGCTGCCCGAAGAACAGGGTGGACAGCGAGGTCATGCTCGGCACGCTTCTCGAGCAGGGGTACGAGCTGGTCCAGGATCCCGCAGCTGCCGAGGTGGTGCTGATCAACTCCTGCGCCTTCATCGGCGAGGCCAAGCAGGAATCGATCGACGCGATCCTGGAGCATGCCCGCTACAAGGAGACCGGGCGGTGCAAGGCGCTGGTGGTGGCCGGCTGCCTCACCCAACGCTACGCGGACGTCCTGCAGCAGGAGATGCCGGAGGTCGATTACTTCGTCGGCACCTCGGCCTACCCGCGCATCGCGGAGATCGTCCGCGGCGAGCGCGACCGGGCCGTGATCCCCGACCCGGACTACATCGCCGACGCGCGCACGCCTCGCCGGAACTCGATGCCGCGCTGGACGGCGTACGTGAAGATCAGCGAGGGCTGCGACAACCAGTGCACTTTCTGCATCATCCCCACCTTGCGCGGCGCGCAGCGCAGCCGTCCCGTGGCGGACATCGTCGAGGAGGCGCACCGCCTGGTCCAGCAGGGCGCGGTCGAGCTGAACCTGGTCGCGCAGGACCTGACCGCGTACGGCCACGACCTCCCCGGAAGGCCCAAGCTGCATGAGCTCCTGCAAGCCCTCCGCGAGGTGCCCGCCCGCTGGATCCGGCTGCACTACGCCTACCCGCGCGACTTCCCCGACGAGCTGATCGACGCCCTCGCTTCCCAGCCCAACCTGGCGCGCTACCTCGACATGCCCCTGCAGCACATCGCCGACCCGGTGCTGCGGCGGATGAAACGGGGCCGCGACTCGGCCTGGGTGCGCGGGCTCGTGCGGAAGCTGCGCGACCGGGTGCCCGGGCTCACGTTCCGCACCAGCTTCATCGTCGGGTTCCCAGGGGAGACCGAAGCGCAGTTCCAGGAGCTGTGCGAGTTCGTCGAGGAGATGCGCTTCGAACGCGTCGGGGTGTTCCAGTACTCCCGCGAGGAGGGGACCGCCTCCCACGACCTGGACGGCCAGCTCCCTGCCCGCTCCAAGGCGGCGCGCCAGAAGAAGCTCCTCGGAATCCAGCGGAAAATCAGCAAGATGCATCAGCAGGCCCTGGTGGGGCGCACGCTGGAGGTGCTGATCGAGGGCGTGAGCGAGGAGACCGATCTGCTCCTCGAGGGGCGCTGGATGGGGCAGGCACCCGAGATCGACGGCAAGGTGTACGTGAACCGAGGCCAGGCCGCCCCGGGACAGGTGGTCCCGGTCCTCGTCGAGCAGGCTGGCGACTACGACCTGGTAGGCGGAATCGCGGGGGCGGACGGCCCCGCCGCGGCGCTGGACGCGCCTCGCGCGCAGCTCCTGGGGACCTCTCTGCCCATGGAAGCGGCGGCCGCCCGCATGCCGCGCCCTCGCTTTCCGATCTTGTCGCACTGACCCGTTGAATTGAGAGCAACGAGATCGATCGCTCTGCACGGTGAGGACAAATCGACGGCGGGTCTCCGTGGCTTTTCAGGGGAAGAGTCAGGCGCAGCCGTGGGCGTGGAGCTCGACTCGCGCGCCCAGCGGTGCTTCTTCGAATGCCGCGCGGTTGTGCGAGCAGGACGAGACGTGACGCAGCGCGTCCCGTCCCAGGGCGGGACGCGGCGCGTCAACGGACCGCCGACGCGGGGCTCTCCTGAGGTAGAAAAGAGACGGATGCCGAGGGGACTGGACAAAGCGCTGTTCCTGGCGAGGCTCGATCCGCTGCTCACCGCGGCGGGGATGTCGCGCGTCTACCCCGAGGCGTCGGAACCGGCGGCGCACGCCGCCAGCCTCGCGCTGGCGGGGCTGCCTCACTACGAGGACCTGTGGGCGGGCGACCTGGGCGAGGTGGTCGCGCTGATCGCCGTCGCGTCGGGCGCACGGCTGACGGGAGCGGATCTGGTGAAGCGGGCGGAGATGCTCGCCGAGCGGGTCGCCGCGATGAAGGATCGAGTCAACGGCCCGGTGCAAGCGCTGCAGCTGGTGGTCTACGAGCGCGCCGTTCCCATCCAGGAGCGCGACTTCGTGCTGGAGCAGGCGCGCAAGGCGGGGCTCTTCCCCCTGGCGCGTGCGCGGGTCGCGACCTGGGTGTTCGCGCTCGGGGAGCTTGCGCTCTACTCGAATCGGTTTCCGGGTTGGCCCGCCCGGCTCGGCGCAACCGAGCTGCGCAAGCTGCTCATGTCCCCGGCCGCCTGAGGCGGCAGCCTACGCCACGTCTTCTTCTTGTCCGGGCTCGTCCGTCCCGAACATCTCCTTTACCTTTTCGAAGAACGACTTCGACTGCGGGTTGGCATCCTCCCCGGAGATGGCTGCGAACTGCTCGAGCATCTCGCGCTGCTTGCGGGTGAGCTTCTCCGGCACTTCGACGGTGATGCGGACGTGCTGATCGCCGCGGTGATAGCCGTTCAGGCTGGGGATCCCCTTGCCCTTCAGCCGGAACACCTTCCCGCTCTGGGTCCCGGCCGGGATCTTCATCTTCACCTTTCCGTCCAGCGTCGGGACGTCGATCTGCGCCCCCAGCGCGGCCTGGGTGAAGCTGATCGGGACCTCGCAGATCACCTCGGTGTCCTCGCGGATGAAGATCGGGTGCTCCTGCACGTGGACGACCACGTAGAGGTCGCCCGGCGGACCGCCCCTCTCTCCGGGCTCGCCCTCGCCGGTCAGCTTGAGCCGGGTGCCGGTGTCGACGCCGGCGGGCACCTTCACGCTGAGGACGCTCTCGTTCTCCACCTTGCCGGCGCCCTTGCACGAGGGGCAGGGGTCGGTGACCACCTTGCCGGTCCCCTGGCAGTGGCCGCAGGGCCGGGCGATCTGGAAGAAGCCCTGGGTGAGCCGCAGCTCGCCCGTTCCATGGCAGGTGGGGCACTGCCGGGGAGAGGTGCCCGCTCTCGCTCCCGTGCCGCGGCAGGAATCGCAGCTCTTGTGCCGCGGGATCTTCACCTTCGCCTCGGTGCCGAAGGCGGCCTCGGTGAAGCTGACCTCCAGGTTGTAGCGGAGGTCGGACCCGCGGCTGCGCGCGGCGCGCCCGCGCCGCCCGCCGCCGCCGAAGATGTCCCCGAAGATCCCCTCGAAGATGTCGTTGATGTTCGCGCCGCCGAATCCCTGGTCGAAGGGGCTGGGGCCGAACCCGCCGGGGGCCTGGTGGCCGAATCGATCGTAGCGGGCGCGCTTCTCCGGGTCGGAGAGCACCTCGTAGGCCTCGGAGATCTCCTTGAATCGTTCCTCGGACTTCTTGTCGCCGGAATTCGTGTCGGGATGGAATTGCAGGGCGAGCTTGCGGAACGAGCTCTTCAGCACTTGCGCGGAGCAGGTCCGTTCGACACCGAGCACTTCGTAGTAGTCGCGCTTGGGATGAGGCTGCACGAAGGTTCGACCTCGAAGCTAGGAACGAGCGACCTGCCGGCCGCCCGGCGGGCAGACCGACAGGCCAAACGTAAAGCAGCAAAGCGTGGTGTCAACTTGGCTTGAACGCCCGGGCCCGGGTCAAGTCTTTCCGGTGCCGCCCGCCGCCTTCTTGTCCTTCGGCTCCGTCGAATAGAGCGCGTCGGCGATCCGGTAGGCGGAGCCTTCCAGCCGCTGCACCGCGGCGCGGATCTTCGCCACGTCGTCCGTTTGCGAGACGGTCTTGAGCGCCTCGAGGTCGCCGCGGATCTCCGCCATGTCCTTGGCCGGGAGCAGCGTCGAGTACTCCTCCAGCGCCTTCTCGGTGGTGTAGATGAGCCCGTCCGCGTTGTTCTTGATGTCGGCGAGCTCCTTCTTCTTCTTGTCGGAGGATTTGTTCGACTCCGCCTCCGCGATCATCCGCTGGATCTCCTGCTCGGTCAGCCCGCTGGACGCGACGATCCGGATCGACTGCTGCTTGCCGGTGCCCAGGTCCTTGGCCGAGACGTGCACGATGCCGTTCGCGTCGATGTCGAAGGCCACCTCGATCTGCGGCACGCCGCGGGGCGCGGGCGGGATGCCGACCAGCTCGAAGCGGGCCAGCGTCTTGTTGTCGGCGGCCATGTCGCGCTCGCCCTGCAGGACGTGCACGTTGACGATCGGCTGGTTGTCCACCGCGGTCGAGAACACCTGGCCCTTGCGGCAGGGAATGGTGGTGTTCTTCTCGATGATGCGGGTGTTCACGCCACCCGAGGTCTCCACGCCCAGCGAGAGCGGAGTGACGTCGAGCAAGAGGACGTCCTTCACCTCGCCCTTGAGCACGCCGCCCTGGATGGCCGCTCCGACCGCGACCACCTCGTCGGGGTTCACGCCCTTGTGCGGCTCCTTGCCGAAGAACTGCTGCACGACCTTCTGCACCAGCGGCATGCGGGTCATGCCGCCCACCAGGATCACCCGGTCGATGTCGCGCGTCTGGACGCCCGCATCCTTGAGAGCGAGCTTGCACGGCTCGACCGTCCTCTGCACCAGCTCGTTGACTAGCCCCTCGAGCTTGTCGCGGGTCATGGTTTCCGTCAGGTGCTTGGGCCCGGAGGCGTCCGCCGCGACGAAGGGCAGGTTCACGTCGGTCTCGGTGGCGGAGCTCAGCTCGTGCTTGGCCCGCTCCGCGGCCTCCTTGAGCCGCTGCAGCGCCATGCGATCGCGGCGCAGGTCGATCTTGTGGGCCTTCTGGAAGTTCCCGGCCAGGTAGTCGACGATGCGCTGGTCGAAGTCCTCGCCGCCCAGGAAGGTGTCGCCGTTGGTCGCCTTGACCTCGAACACGCCCGCGGTCAGCTCGAGGACCGAGATGTCGAAGGTTCCGCCGCCCAGGTCGTAGACGGCGATCTTCTCCGCTCCCGAGGTGCGCAGCGCCGAGCCGGTTTTAGACCCTCCACCGGCGGCGGCCTTGTCGAGGCCGTAGGCGAGTGCGGCCGCGGTGGGCTCGTTGATGATGCGGAGCACGTTCAAGCCGGCGATGCGGCCCGCGTCCTTGGTGGCCTGGCGCTGGCCGTCGTTGAAGTAGGCCGGGACGGTGATCACCGCCTCGCTGACCGACTCGCCCAGGTAGTCCTCCGCCGTCTGCTTCATCTTGGCGAGGATCATCGCGGAGATCTCCGCGGGGCTGTACCGCTTGCCGCGCAGCTCCACCCAGGCGTCGCCGTTCTCGCTGGCGATGATGCGGAAGGCGGAGACGGCGATGCTCTTGCGTACTTCGTCCGAGTCGAACTTCCGGCCGATGAGCCGCTTTACCGCGAAGACGGTAGCCTCGGGGTTGGTGACGGCCTGGCGCTTGGCGATCTGCCCCACCAGCCGCTCGCCGGCCTCGGTGAAGCCCACCATCGACGGAGTGGTGCGGCTGCCCTCGGAGTTCGGGATGACGACCGGCTCGCCGCCTTCCATCACGGCGACGCACGAGTTCGTGGTCCCGAGGTCGATCCCGATCACCTTGCCCATGTGGCGCACCGCCCTTGATTGCGGAACGCTAGATTGGACCGGAACCGGGCTAGCTGGTCAACAAAGGGAAACGTAGGCGAAACACCTACTTGGCGTCCGCGGGTGGGGGGCCGCCGCCAGGCCCGGGCTGCCCGGGCGATCCGCCCGATCTGGGCCGAGCGACCACCACCGCGGCGGGCCGCACCAGCCGTTCGTTCAGCTTGTACCCGCGCGACATCTCCGACACGACCGTGCCCGGCGGCGCGTCCGACTCCTGCTGCATGAGCGCCTCGTGCAGCGTCGGGTCGAAAGGCTGGCCGAGCGCCGAGAACCCGGTCACGCCGTGCTTGGAGAGCGTGTTCTCGAGCAGCTTCTGCACCAGCTTCACCCCTTCGATCACCTGGCGCAGGTCGTGCTCCTCGGCGTGGTCCAAGGCCCGCTCGAGGTTGTCCGCCACCGGCAGGAAGTCCTTGAGCAGCCGTTCGATGCCGAACTTCTGCGCGTCCTCCCGCTCCTTGGCGGCGCGCTTCTTGAAATTGTCGAACTACGCGGCGATCCGCAGCAGGCGCTCGTGGGTGTCCTTGAGCCGCTCCTGGGTCTCGCGCGCGCGGCTCATCGACTCCTCCAGCATGGCCGAGAGCTGCGTCGCCTTGCGCTCCAACTCCTCGCGGGTGAGGGGCGGCTGCTCCGCTTGCGCCGCGGCCTCGGGAGGCTTGGCCGGCTGCGTATCCTGCGGAGCGTCCGGCGGTGCGCCGTCGCCGTTGTGGTGCTCGGACAAGGCGGTGTCCTCCTATCCTTCGGGGGGGCCCAACGCCAGCCCGATGGCCCGAGCAGTGAACTCGACCAGCGGGATGACGCGCGAGTAGTCCATCCGGGTGGGGCCGATCACTCCCAGCGCCCCGACGATCTCGCCCGCCCGGCGGTAGGGAGCGGCGACGATGGACAGCTCGGGCTCCGAGATGCCGCTCTCCTTGCCGATGAAGATGGTCAGCTCCTGCGCGGCCAGGGTGCGATCCAGCACCTGCAGCAGGCGCTCCTTCTCCTCCAGGGCGCGGAACAGCGCGCGCATCTTGGAGAGGTCCTGGGCCAGCGCGGGCTCCTCCAGGAAGCTCGCCTGCCCTTCGAGGTGGAGCGCGGGTTGCTCCAGCTGGACGGCGGCGGCGCCGAGCAGCAGGGCCCGCTCGCGCAGGCGCGACAGCTCGGTGCGGTGGGCGTCGCGCTCGACGGCGATCCGCGCCCGCGCCTCCTCGAGCGTCAGCTCGCCCAGAAGCGAGTCGAGGTAGTTCGCGGCGCCGACCAGCTCCGACTCGGTCGGCGGCGGCAGAGGCATGGCGAGCAGCCGGTTCTGCACCCGCCCCGAGGCCGAGACGAGCACGGCCAGGATGCGCCCCTCGCGCAGCTTGAGGAACTCGATCCGCCGCAGCCGCTCACCCTGCGGCCTGGGGGACGCGACCACCCCGGCGTGGCGCGTCAGGCGGTGGAGGATGCGCGATGCCTCGGCCATCAGGCCGTCCACTTGCGACGCGGCGTCCTGGGCGCTCCGCTCGATCAGCTCGCGCTCGGCGGGCAGGGGAGGCGTGAGGTGGAGGAGGACGTCGACGTAATACCGGTACCCGCTGGCGGTGGGCACGCGGCCGGCGCTGGTGTGCGGCTTCTCCAGGAAGCCGAGCGCCTCCAGATCGGCCATGACCGCCCGCACCGTGGCGGACGAGCAGTCGACCTCGGGCCTTGCCGCGATGGCATGGCTGCCGACCGGCTCGCCGCCGCGGATGTGATCCCGCACGATCGACGAGAGGATCCGCCGGGCGCGCTCGTCGAGGGCGTCCGTAGCGCCCGGCACACCCGGGGCGCCGATCTGGCGCGTTGTCCCACCTGCCATGTAGCAGTTTGTTCTAGCGCACATTTGCCGTTGCCGCTCGCCGGGATAGAGTGGGCGGCGAATGGCGACCCCCGCCGCACATGAGCACCCGCTGCCCGAAGGCCAGGAGCCAGGGCGGCCGGCGCAGGAGACGCCCCGCCTCACCCCGCCCGCCATCGAGCCCCTCCGGGCGGTCCCTCCACGCACCCTGCCGGCACCCGTCGCACTGCCCCCCCGCCGCAGCCAGCCTCCCCTGCCCCGCGGCCCGCGCCGGGTGGGCCTGTTCCAGAAGATCCTGCTGGGCGATCTGACGCTCTGGTGCGTCCTCTCCGGAGTGCTCACCTACGAGGTGTTCCGCCAGCACCTGGCGCCGGAGCACGCGCTGTTCGGGGCGCTGGTCGGGCTGGGCGTCGCGCTCGCAGTCGCCGTCGGGCTCAAGCAGGTGGCCAACCGGGTGGTGCAGTTGAACCGCGGCGCGCTGGAGATCAGCCGGGGCGACCTTTCGAAACCGCTGGCGACCGAGCGCACGGACTGGTTGGGCCGCGACGAAGTGGACGAGCTGACCACCGCGATCTCCAACATGCAGGCGAACCTCCGGGAGCTGGTGGGTCACATCCAGCGCACCAGCCGTTCGGTCGCCGACAGCGCCGACGAGATGCAGGAGTCGTCCGCCAACGTGAGCGCGCAGGCGGAGAACATCGATCGCAGCATGGCGAAGATCAACCAGGGCGCCGAGCACCAGCTCCAACTGGTGGAGAAGGCCAGCTCGCTGATCGCCCGCATCGCCGAGTCGATCGGCTCCAGCGCCAAGACCGCCGGCGCCGCCGCGGAGACCGCCACCGCCACCTCCACCGCCGCCCAGGCCGGCGGAGCCGCCGCGCAGCTGGCGGCCGAGAAGATCAAGAAGGTGTTCGCCGAGATCGAGGCCGCCAGCGAGACGGTGTTCGCCTTCGGCGAGAAGACCCAGGAGATCAGCAAGATCGTGGTGGCCATCACCGGGGTGGCGCAGCAGACCAACCTGCTCGCGCTGAACGCCGCCATCGAAGCGGCCCGGGCCGGCGAGTACGGCCGCGGATTCGCGGTGGTCGCCGACGAGGTGCGCAAGCTGGCGGAGAGCGCCGGGCGCAGCGCCGAGCAGATCAGCCGCTTGGCCCACGAGATCAGCCAGCGCAGCCAGCACGCCGTGGCGGCGATGAAGGAGGGCATCGACGAGCTGGGGCAGGGGCGCGAGGACCTGGCCCAGATCATCCTCTCGCTGGACGAGATCGTGAACGCCACCCAGACCGGGTCCGAGCGGGTGCAGGCCATCTCGCGGCTCGCCCGCGAGCAGCTGCAGGGCTCGGCGGAGATGGTGGGCGCGTTCCAGGAGATCCGCGGGGTGGCCGCCGGCAACGCCCGCTCGCTGGACGAAGTGCAGCGAGCGGTGCGAGAGCAGACCTCGACCACCGCCTCGATGGCCCAGGCCTCGCAGGAGTTGACCAACATCAGCGTCGAACTACAGAGCGTAGTCTCGCGCTTCAAGCTGGAGTGAACGAATCAGTGCGCGCCGTCATCTGCATCCACTCCGGTGAGCGCTACGCGCTGCCGCTCTGGGCGGTGCGCAGGGTGACGGAGGTGTCGGCCATCGCCCGGGTGCCGCGCGCTCCGCCGGCGCTCCTGGGAGTGATGAACCTGCAGGGCCGCGTCGCCTGCGTGGTGGATCTGGGGCCGCTGGTGGGCCTCAAGCCGCGCCCCGCCCGTCCGGAGGGGCGCGTGGTGATGTTGCAGCGTCCGCGGGGGGACGTCGGGCTGTACGTGTCGGAGGTGGCGGGCATCGAATCGCTCCCGAGCGATGGCGAGCCGCTGCCCGAGCCTCTCGGCGCGGCGTGTGCCACGGTGGAACTCGCGGAGGGCCCGGTGAAGGTGATCGACGCCGACGCCCTTCAACGCGCCATCGACAACCTGGTGGAGGCCTGAGACATGCCCAAGCGCGTCCTGATCGTCGACGACGCCCTGTTCATGCGGAACACGCTGCGCGACATCTTCTCGGCGGCGGGGTTCACCGTCGCGGGCGAAGCGGACGACGGCGTGCAGGCGGTCAACCTCTTCCGCGAGCTGAAGCCGGACCTGGTCACCATGGACATCGTGATGCCCTACAAGAGCGGCATCGACGCCACCCGCGAGATCGTGCAGCTCGATCCCAACGCGGTGGTGGTGATGTGCAGCGCGCTCGGCCAGGAATCGCTGGTGATGGAGGCGATCGAGGCCGGCGCCACCGATTTCATCGTGAAGCCGTTCCGGGGGGAGGACGTGCTCGCCGTGGTCAAGAAGGTGCTCGGCGAGTAGCGTGCCGGTGCCGTCCGCCTCCCACAAATACCTGACCCTCTTCGTGGCGGAGGCGTCGGAGCACCTCGCCACGCTCCAGTCGGAGCTGGTGCGGCTGGAGCAGGAGCCGCCCGCGGCGCCTTTGTGGGACGCGATCTTCCGGCGCATGCATTCGGTGAAGGGCAGCGCGGCCACCCTGGGCTTCTCCCGGATCGTGGACATCGCGCACGCCGCCGAGAACCTGATCGCGCGGCTCAAGGGCAAGGAAGGGAAGATCGAGCGGGCGGAGGTGGACCTGCTCTTCGCCGCCACCGACGCGCTGGTCAAGGAGATCGTCAAGCTCGACAAGAAGGAAGAGGACGAGAGCACCATCACGCTGGTCGATCGGTTGGCGAAGGCGGCCCAGGCGCTGCCCGATCCCGCGCTCACCGCGGCGCGCCCGGCGCCGCCCCCGCCGGTGCCGCCCGTCGCCGATCCGTCGCTGCCGCGGCTGGACGTGGCGGTCGTCCTGTCCAAGACCTGCGCGGCGCCCGGCGCGCGGGCGATGATCGTCCAGCGCAAGCTCAAGGCGATGGGGACGCTCCTGGAGTTGGAGCCCACCCCGGCCCAGCTGATGCAGCAGAAAGGCGGGGCGCGGATCACTGCGCTTCTGGCCACGCTGACGGCGACCGACGAGGTGCGCGAGGCGCTGGTCGCCCTGCCCGAAGTGGACCACGTCGAGGTCCGCATGGCTCCCGCCGCCCGGCCGCCGGAGGAGGGGCCGCCTCCTCCGCCGGTGCCGGTCGTCTCGCCCCCGCAGGCGGCGATGCGCGAAAAGACCCCGATGCCCGGCCGCAGCCTGACGCCCGCGCCGATGGAGCCCGGCGAGCTGCGGCCGGAGCCGACCGTCCGCGTCCGCGCAGAGGCGCTCGATCAGCTGCTCGACCAGGCGGCGGACGTGATGCACGGCATCGCCCGGCTGCGCGACGCCGCCAAGCGGCTCCCCGAGCCCGCGGCCGCCCGCCTGGAGGCGGAGATCGATCGCCTGCGCCGGACCGCGCGCGAGCTGCACGGGAGGGTGATGAGCGCGCGGCTGACGCCGTTCTCCTCGCTCACCGAGCGGCTGCCGCGCGCCGTCCGCGATCTGGCGCACCGCTTGAACAAGACCATCGAGCTGGACGTGCAGGGCGCGGACGTCGAGCTGGACCGCACGGTGATCGAGGCGCTGGGCGATCCGCTCTCGCACCTGGTGCGCAACGCCGCCGACCACGGCCTGGAAGACCCGGAGACCCGCAAGCGCGCCGGCAAGCCCGGCCGCGGCAAGCTCACCCTCTCCGCGCGCCGCGAACGGGACAAGGTGTTCGTGGAGGTGCAGGACGACGGGCGCGGGATGGACGCCGCGGCCCTGCGGCGCAAGGCGGTGAAGAGCGCCGCGATGACCAAGGAGGCGGCGGACGCGCTGTCGGACGACGCGGCCTACGAGCTGGCCTTCCTCCCGGGTGTATCGACCCGCGACGACGCCACCGAAGTGTCGGGGCGCGGCGTGGGACTCGACGCCGTGCAGCGCAAGGTGGAGTCGCTGGGGGGCAAGGTGTCGATCCGCAGCACCCCCGGGAAAGGCACCACCTTCGTGCTCGAGCTGCCCCTCTCGCTGAGCATGGCGAACCTGCTCCTGGTGCAGGTGGGCGGCGAGATCTACGGCGTCCCGCTGCACCGCGTGCTGCTCACCACCGACTACGATCTGTCGGCCCGCGGAGGCGAAGGCTTCGAGGCGCGCTCGCTGGTGGTGATGGGCGAGCTGGTCCGCGCCTACGGCCTCGCCAAGCTGTTCGGGCTGCCTTCGCTGGCACCGCCCGGACCGCGTCCCTTCGTGGTGATGGAGGTGGACGGCCTGAGGTTCGCGATCTCCGTCGACCGGCTGGTCGGACAGGAAGAGTCGGTGCTGAAGCCGTTGTTCCCGCCTCTGGACCGGGTCCGCGGCCTGGCGGGGATCACCGTGCTCGGCAATGGACGGCCGCTCCTGGTCCTCGACCCGCGCGGCCTCGCCGAGCTGTGCGGGATCCACGATCCGCTGAAGCCCGCTCCCGCGGCCAAGGGGGCGGCGTGAGCGAGAACGGCGTCCTCTCTCCGCTCATGCTCTCCGCCGCGCAGGTGGAGGCGCTGCGCCAGCTGGCCGGGCTCGCCTCGGCCGACGCGGCGCGCTCGTTGGGCAAGCTCCTCGGCACCTCGGTGGACGCGGACGTTCCCCGGGCGCAGGTGGCGCCGCGCGGAGCGGTCGCGCGGGTGCTCCAGCCCGACGGGCCCTCCTTCGCCGTGCATTTCACCGTCGACGGGGGCGCGCGGCTGCGCTGGCTGCTCCATTTCACCGAGCAGGGTGCCACCTTGATGGGCGGGCTTCTCCTCGGCCAACCGGTGCTCGAGCCGCTCGGTTCCAAAGTGCCGATGTACACCAGCGCGCTGGCCGAGGCGGCCAACATCGTCGTCTCCAGCTACGTCGGCGGGGTGGGAGCGGCCGTGGGAGTCACGCTGGTGCCTTCGATCCCGCATGTCGAGGTGGGCCCTCTGGACCGCGCCCTGCAGGCCTGCTTCGGCGATCTCGACTCCGCGCTGCTCCTGGTGACCGACCTGCGCCTGCCGGGCGTCCGCTCCGCCGGCCGCATCGTGGCCGCTCCCGAGGAAGACTCCCTCTCCCGCCTCCTCAAGCTCCTCGGCGCCGCCTAACACTCAAAAGCGTTTCACGCAGAGGGCGCGGAGGAAGGGGAGATCGCGGAGGAACTTTCCTTTTGAAGAGGATCCTCCGCGCCCTCCCCTGTCCTCGGCGCCCTCTGCGTGAAATGCTTTTAGTCCTTACCAAGTGTAGATCTAGCGCGTGGACCTGAATGGTTTGCAGGCGTTCCTCGAGCGGGTGAGGCGGGGCGAGCTCGCGGTGGAGGAGGCGGCCCGGAGGTTGGCGGAGCTGCCGGTGCAGAGGATTGCGGAGTTTGCGCAGCTCGATGGAGAACGCGCGGTCAGGCAGGGCGTGCCCGAAGTGATCTTCGGGGAACGAAAGTCCCCGGAGCAGATCGGGAAGCTGGTCGCGCGGCTTCGCGAATTGGGGCAGGCGGTGCTGGTCACGCGCCTCTCCCCGGAGGCGGCGCCAGCCGCGATCGCCGCGGCGCCGGAAGGCAAGTACGATTCCGTCTCCCGGACCTTCCACGCCCGGCCGCCCGGGCCCGCGCAGCAGGCGCGGGGAGTGGTGGCGGTCGTCTGCGCCGGCACGACGGACATCCCCGTGGCGGAGGAAGCGGCCGTCACCGCCGGGTTCGTCGGAGCCGCGGTCGAGCGGCTCTACGACGCCGGCGTCTCGGGCCTGCACCGGCTGCTGCGGCGCGCGCCCGATCTGCGCCAGGCCGACGCGCTGGTGGTCTGCGCGGGAATGGAAGGCGCCTTGCCTTCGGTCGTCGGCGGCCTGGTTCCGCGGCCGGTGATCGCGGTCCCCACCAGCGTGGGGTATGGGGCCTCGCTGGGCGGGCTGGCCGCCCTGCTCGCCATGCTCAACTCGTGCGCGGCGAACGTCTCCGTGGTGAACATCGACAACGGATTCGGCGCCGGCTTCCAGGCGGCGCTGATCGCCCGCGCGGCGGCCGGAGGGCGTGAACGGTGACCGTGCTCGCGCTCGAGCCGGTGGGCGGTATCGCCGGCGACATGATGCTCGGGGCGCTCTTGCACCTGGGCGCTCCCCGCTCGGCGCTCGACGCGGGGCTGGCCGCCCTCGCCGAGGCGTCCGGCGCGGTGGACCTGCGCGGCACGCGGGTCCTGGCCGAGCCGGTCCTGGTGAACGGGGTTCGCGCGCTGCACGTCGAGGTCCGCGCCCCAAAGGACGTGCGGGAGCGCGAGCCGCACCACCGTCCCTTCCGCGCCATCCGCGAGCTGATCGGCGGCGCCCGGCTGCCGGAGCGCGCGCGCGAGCTGGCGCTCTCGGCGTTCACGCGCCTCGCCGAAGCGGAAGGCCGCGTGCACGGCGTCCCGCCCGACGAGGTCGAGTTCCACGAGGTCGGGGCGGTGGACTCGATCGTCGACGTGGTGGGCAGCGCGATGCTCCTCGCCGCGCTCGCTCCGGCGCGCATCGTCTGCCTTCCGCCCCCGTCGGGCGGCGGGACCGCTCGCGCGGCGCACGGGCCGATTCCCATTCCCAGCCCGGCGGTGCTCGAAGTGCTTCGAGGGAGGGCCCTGCGGCCGAGCGGACCAGGGGAGCGCACCACTCCGACGGGCGCGGCGCTGGTGGCGGCCTGGACCGAACCCGCCGATTCGCTGCCGGAGCTGTCGGTGCAAGCGATCGGGTACGGGGCCGGCAGCCGGCGATGGGAGGACGCCCCCAACCTGCTCCGCGCGGTGCTGGGCGCGACGGTGCCCGGTCAACCCGGAGGCGGCGCTGGATGGGTGCTGGAAGCGAACCTCGACGATCTCTCTCCACAGCTGGTCGCCTCCGCTTTCGAGGCGGTGCTGCTGGCCGGCGCGGCCGACGCCTGGATCGCCCCGGTCACGATGAAGAAGGGCCGTCCGGGGCACTTGCTCGGCGCGGTCGTGCCCGAAGCGGCGCGGGCGGCGGTGGAAGAGGCGATCTTCCGCGAGACCAGCAGCCTGGGTGTGCGCGCCTACCGCATCGAGCGTAGCGTCCTCGATCGCGAAGTGGTGGAGGTCGCGACTCCCTACGGTCCCGTCCGGTTCAAGGTGGCGCGGCGAGGCGGCGTCGAAATGAACGCGGCGCCAGAGTTCGAGGATTGCCGGACCCGCGCGCGCGAGCGCGGCGTGGCGGTGAAGGAAGTGGTCGGGGCCGCCATCGCGGCCTGGCGGTCACGGGGCTAACTAGTTGATTTAAAGGATCAATTTCATGCGGCGCCGCGCGCTGCGGCCCGCCCCTCGGCCGCTCGGTCAACCGGCGGATTTCCGCTGGGCTTTTCTGCACCCAGGCGAGGTGGGCTATGCTCGCTCGCGGGGGAGCCGAAGGGCCGCTGCGTTGCAAAAGCCGCTGACAGTCGCCCTTTTGGGCCTCACGGAGGGCAACGGGCCGCTTCGCGAGGCGCTTCGCGCATCGGGCCTCCTGCTGGAAGGAGATACCGGCGCCTCGGGCATGGTGGCCGCGGTCATCGACCTCGGCGCGCGCGACCGCGACGAGCTGATCGCGCTGGCGCGGCACTGCTACGCGCCGCTGGTCGGCGTCCTGCCGGCGGATGCCGAGGCGCCGCTGGCCGACGGGCTGGACGGATTCGTCCGCGCTCCGTACGCCGCGGCCGACCTTCCCCCGCTCCTGCGGGCCCTCTCGCGGGCGCGCCGCGACCGCGACGAGATGCTGCGGCAGACACAGGATCTGGCCGCGCTGCTCGACGTGACCCGCACCTTCGCCGCCAGCGGCGACACCGATCGACTGCTGTTCGAAGTGGTGGAGAAGCTGGCCGGGCGGCTCACCGTCGAGCGCTGCTCGATGGTGATGGTCGATCCACACCGAGGCACCGGCTGGGTGGTGGCGGCGAGCGACGACGCCATGGTGCGCGAGCTGCGCATCGATCTCTCCTCGTACCCCGAGATCCGCGAAGTGCTGCAGACCCGCAAGCCGCTGGTGATCGACGACGCCCGCCGGCACCCGCTCCTCGATCCGGTGCGGGAGGCGGTGGACAAGCAGGGCATCTCGGCCGTGGCGGTGGTTCCCATGGTCTCCGAGGGCGAGGTGGTCGGCGTGCTCTTCCTGCGGGCGATGGCCCGCTCCGCTTTCGCCCCGCGCGAGATCGGCTTCCTCTCCATCGTTGCCAACGCCACCGCGGTGGCGCTGCGCAACGCGCAGCTGGTGGGACGCGTACAGACGGAGCGGTCGCAGGAAGTGGCCGCGCGCGTCGCCGCGGAGCGAGAGGTGCACCAGCTCCGCCGGTACGAGGAGTTCTTCAGCCACGTCTCCGACGGCATGGCGGTGCTCGACGAGGACGGCCGGGTGCTCAGCTTGAACCCCGCCGGCTGCGCCACGCTAGGCGTCACCATGGAGCAGTCGCGCGGCCTTCCCTGGACCGAGCTGGTGGCGCCGCAGAGCGCGGTGAACGCAGCCCTGGTCTGGCGCGAGCTGCAGCGGGGAGCGCGCGTGCTCTCCGCGGATCTGGAGATCCAGACCCGCGACGGGCGGCGGCTGGTGCTGAGCGTGTCGGCGGGGCCGCTCCGCTCCCAGCACGCGCGTGCGATCCTGAGCTTCCGCGACGTGACCGAGCCCCGAGCGATCGAGGCCGAGCTGCGCAAGACGAAGGACTTCCTCGAGCGCCTGATCGACGCGACGGTCGACGGGATCGTCGCCGCCGACCTGCGCGGCCGCATCCTGCTCTGGAACAAGGGGGCCGAGCGAGTCACCGGCTTCTCCGCCGCCGAAGTGGTGGGGAAGATGTCGGTGGCCGACGTGTACCCGCCCGGACAGGCGCGCGACATCATGGATCGGCTGCGCGGGTCGAATCCCGGCGAGGCGCAGATCCGGCTGCTCCGGGCGGACGTGGTGGCGAAGAGCGGCGAGGTGATCCCCGTCCACCTCTCGGCGGCCCTCCTGACGGAGAGCGGGCGCGAGACGGCGACGGTGGGAGTGTTCAGCGATCAGCGGCACCGGCTGCGGGTCGAGGCGGAGCTGCAGGAGGCGCAGGCCAAGCTCGCGCTGGCGGAGAAGGCGAAGGTGGCCTCCGAGCTGGCGGGCGCCGCGGCCCACGAGCTGAACCAGCCGCTGACCAGCATCCTGGGCTTCTCGGAGCTCCTCTTCCGCCGCGCCAAGGGAGACGGGCCCGGCCGCGAGGAGCTGGAGCAGATCCTCCACGAGGCGGAGCGCATGGCGCTGATCGTCCGCAAGATCGGCAAGATCGCCCGTTACGAAACGATGGAGTACGTGGGCAACAGCCGCATCGTCGACCTGGAACGTTCCTCCCAGCCCCCTCCCCCTCCGCCCGGGCCGATCGTCATCAAGGAAGACCGATCCTCGCGCCGGACCCAGCGGTCCCCGCGGGGCCCGCGAACCAACCGCCGCGACTAACCCAAGAGCGTTTCACGCAGAGGGCGCAGAGGAAAGGGAGAGCGCAGAGGAATGTGGTTTCAAAAGCCAGGCTCCTCCGCGCCCTCCCCCTCCTCCGCGCTCTCCGCGTGAAACGCTTCTAGTCCATTACCGGGGCACGGCCAGTAACGCGCCGGCGGAGATGCCGGGGAGGACGGTGCTGACGGAGAAGCCCGACGGATTGAGGGAGATCCGCTCTCCGTCCTTGCCCGAGTCGCGCTCCGGAGCGAACCAGTAGCCCGTGCGGCCGGCGCCGGCGGCCTGGCCGGCGATGTGGAGCAGGACGCCCTGCGCCGGGCGCGGGACGTCGAGGTTCACCAGATGCACGTCCAGTTTCCGTTCCGGATCGAGGTAGGCGCGAGCGAACAGCCGCCCGCGCCCCGAGAGGCTCAGGTGCGATCTGCCCCGGCCCAACAACTCGCGCGCCCCGCGGACGACCTGCGCCTCGGGGGCGGACGGCGCGTCCGAGTCCGCCTCGATCGCGTAGACGCGGCCTTCGCCGATCCGTTCCATCCCGGACCTGGCTTCCGGAAACACGGGCGGGCCCTTTCGCCCCTCCTCGTCGCAGGTGGCGCACTTGCCGACCAGCAGCGCGTCGCCTCCGGACTCGACGTGGCGCCGGGCGCGCGCCGCGTCCTCGGCGGACAGCGCCGAGCAGCCTGCCAGCAAGAGCACGTGCGCGCGGGGCTCGCGCAGGTCGAGCCGCGCCCCGAGCAGGAGGTGGGCCCGGCTGAGCACGGCGGCGCAGGCGCTCGCGGTACGCATGTGCGCGCCGCCCCAGTGCTCCGCGAAGGGCGAGACGAGCACCTCCAGATCGAGCAACGGCTGGGACGGGCGGAACCGTTCGCGCACCACCTCCTGGAACTTGCGGTGTTCCGAGAGGGCGGTTTCCGCCGCAGGCGACGCTTCTTTCGGCAAGGTCACGTCCGCGTCGCAGGCGAGCGCCAGGGCCGCGAACAGCTGCACCTGCTCGGGCGTCGCGCCGGCGGGCAGCACTCCCACTGCCGGCCGCAGGCCGAGGGCGGCCCGGGCGGCGAGGAGCGGCAGCACGGCCTCTTCCGGATCCAGCGAGGGCAGGTCGAAGACGAGGCCGTCCAGGTGGTCGCAGATCGCGAGCGCGGCGCCGGTCAGCGTGCCGACCCGGCCCAGGACGGCGATCTCCACTCCGCGCCCGCGGCGGGCCTCGTCTCGCGCGCGGAGCGCCGACCGCTTGGCCGCTTCCACGGTGGCGGCCAGCCGCCGCGCCTCCCGGGCCCCGGCGAAGGGGACGGTCCGGGAATCGGGCTGCGCCCGCAGCGGAGCGAGCGGGTCGAACGGCTCGAAGTGGTCGCCATAGCTTTCCCGCAGCGCCTCGACCAGGGCCAGCTCGCAAGAGCGGCAGAAACCCGCGCCGGCCGGGCCGCAGCGGTACCAGCGATCGAGGCCGTCGAGGAGCACCGCTTCGCCCAGGTGCGTGGCCCACGCCGCCACCCCGCCCGCGTGCTCGAGGCCGGCCGCGGAATTGGGGCACCGCAGCGGGCGGCCGAAGGCGACGACCGTGGAGCCGTCGGCGGTCTGGCAAGCCTCGCCCTCGTCGCGTGCCCGGGCCACGTCGACCGCCACCACCCGGGCCACTGCGGGCGCGGGCGCAGGCGGCGGAGCTCCGGTGGCCGCGGGAGCAGCGCCTTGGGCGCCGGCGCGCAGCGCGGGATCCGCGGCCGCCGGCAGGGCTCCCTCGGGTGCGCCTTGCGCGGGCTCGGGGGCTTCGGGTTGCGAGGCCTCGAACGGGACGATCACCGCGTCGGCCCCGGCGCCTGGTTCCGCAGTGGACAGCGCGAGGTGCCGAACCTTGGGGAAGTCGTGTACGCGGGGCATCCGAGCGGGCGACGCTAGCCCATCGGCGGACCCCGCGGAAGCGCCGCCGGGAAGTCGACTTTCGGAAAGTCCAGGCGGTACCGCAAGCACTCTTGCGGTGCGGCAGGGGGCGACCGATTGCATCCCGGGCATGCGCACCCAAGATTCCTGCCCGCGAGCTTCAGGATGGGCTCGGGGCGATCGGCCGGGTGGGGAGGGCCCATCCCGCGGCACGGTGACTTTCGAACTCTTGCGGAGTGAGAGGACACGATGAACCAGTTCTTCGAGACGCTGGCGCAGCACTGGAAAGGCGGCGGGCCTGGGATGTATCCCATCGCCATCTGCCTGGTCTTCGCCATCGCGGTGATCGTCGACCGCGTGCAGGTGCTCTTCTTCTCGGCCAGCTTGGACAAGGAGCAGTTCCTGCGCGGCCTCAAGTCGCACATCTTCAACGGCGATCTGGACAAGGCGATCAGCTACACCGCCGGCCAGAAGCAGACGCCGCTCACCAACATCGTCAAGGCGGGCCTGATCAACGTCCCCAAGGGCGAGGACGAAGTGCAGGCGGCGATGGACGAGGCCTCGCTGCGGGAGATGCCCCGGATCGAGAAGCGCACCGGCTACCTGGCGATGATCGGCAACGTCGCCACCCTGGTGGGCCTGCTCGGCACCATCGTGGGCCTGATCCAGTGCTTCGCCGCGGTGGCCGGCGTAGATGCGAGCGAGAAGGCGCGCGTCCTCTCGGACGGCATCGCCGAGGCCATGAACTGCACCGCGTTCGGCTTGATCGTCGCCATCCCCTCGCTGGTGGCCTTCTCGCTCTTGCAGGGCCGCACGCAGCACATGATCGACGACATCAACGAGACGTCGGTGGGCGTCTTGAACCTGATCGTGGCCAACAAGGACAAGATGCGCGTCCCGCAGAACCTGCCGCAGCAGTAGCGGCGCGGACGATCCAGGGAAAAGGGCGACGACGATGGCGGGCGCGGCACCTCAACCCCATACCAAGAGCGGCAAGAAGGCGCTGGACGCCGAGATCAACCTCGTGCCGTTCATCGACCTCCTCTCCTGCTGCATCAGCTTCCTCTTGATCACGGCGGTGTGGACGCAGATCGCCGGACTTCAGATTTCCTCCAGCGGCGGGCCGCCGGAGCCGCAGCAGAAGCAGGAGCAGACGGTCGATCTGAAGCTGCTCCTCACCGACAAGGGATACCAGCTGACCATGCCGGGAGCGGCGGTGGAGATCCCGAAAGTGGCCTCGGTCTCCGGCCAACCGGCCTTCGACCGCAGGACGCTGACCGACAAGCTCCGGACGCTGAAGGCCAGCCTGCCCGATCAGACCGCGATCACCGTGCAGCCCGAGGACGCGATCGCCTACGACGACCTGGTGAGCACCGTGGACATCTGCCTGGGAGAGCAGCTGCGCAACGTGACCGTTGCGCCGCTGAACTAGCGATGGCGATCGTCGAACCCGGCAAGCGGCCCGGCCCGCGCATCGAGCGCAGCCGCGTCTTCAGCAAGAAGTTCACCCGCGGCAAGAAGACCGGATACGCCAGCCTGATGTTGACCTCGCTGGTCGACATGTTCACCATCATCGTCATCTTCCTGCTCATGAACTTCTCCGCCAACGGAGAGGTCCTCTACATGAGCAAGGACATCAAGCTGCCCGACGCCTACCATGGGGCGCAGCTGGAGCGGGCGCCGGTCATCTCCGTATCCGGGGACGCGGTGACCTTCGACGGCCATCAGGTGGCCTCGACCGACGAGCTGCTCAAGGGAGACGTGCTGGGCGTGCCCGAGCTGGAGGACGCGCTCCGCGACGAGCGCCGGCGCTACGAGACCATCCACGCGGAGGACGTGGAGCACCCCTTCCGGGGCCTGGTGAACGTGCAGGCCGACCGCAAGATTTCCTTCAAGGTGATCAAGCGCATCATGTTCGCCTGCAACCAGAGCGGTTTCGGCAACATCAACTTCGCCGCGCTGGCCAAGGAAGGCGAGGCGCCCCGCAAGGTTGCGTTGAAATAGCCGCCCGCAAGCCCCTTTACTTGATCTCCTGATCCGCCTATCTTGCGCCGCCCCTTTTTGGCCCCGGGGGAGCGGAGATCGGCTTCATGCGGACCTTCAAGACGTCGCCTTCGCGCGCCTTTGCGGCCCTCTTCGCCGCCGCGCTCGCCCTGCTCGTCCCCGCCGCCGCGCGGGCGAACGAGTCAGGGCTGATCCTGCCGGACCTCGGCAGCGTGGAGTTTCTGGGGATGAGCGGCCGCTCGCTCCTCCTCCTCGGCCTCATCGTCTGCGCGCTGGGCGGCGTCTTCGGCCTGATCATCTACCGGCAGCTCAAGGCCCTCTCGGTGCATCGCTCCATGCTTGAGGTGAGCGAGCTGATCTACGAGACCTGCAAGACGTACCTGATCACCCAGGGCAAGTTCATCCTCATCCTCGAGGTGTTCATCGGCGCGATCATGGTGATCTACTTCGGGTGGCTGCGGCACTTCGACGCCTCGAAGGTGATCGTCATCCTCGTCTTCAGCCTGCTGGGCATCGGCGGCAGCTACGGGGTGGCCTGGTTCGGCATCCGGGTGAACACCTTCGCCAACTCGCGCACCGCCTTCGCCGCGCTGCGCGGCAAGCCGTTCCCGACCTACGCCATCCCGCTCAAGGCGGGCATGAGCATCGGCACCATGCTCATCTCCACCGAGCTGGTGATGATGCTCTGCATCCTCCTCTTCGTCCCCAAGGACTACGCTGGCTCCTGCTTCATCGGGTTCGCCATCGGCGAGTCGCTGGGCGCCTCCGCGCTGCGGATCGCGGGCGGCATCTTCACCAAGATCGCCGACATCGGCAGCGACTTGATGAAGATCGTCTTCAACATCAAGGAGGACGACGCGCGCAACCCGGGGGTGATCGCGGACTGCACCGGCGACAACGCCGGCGACTCGGTGGGGCCCACCGCGGACGGCTTCGAGACCTACGGCGTCACGGGCGTCGCGCTGATCAGCTTCATCCTCCTGGGCGTCAAGGATCCCACCGTGCAGGTGCAGCTCCTGGTGTGGATCTTCGCCATGCGCATCTTGATGATCGTCACCTCCGTCGCGTCGTACCTGGTCAACGACGTGTTCGCGCGGGCCCGGTATCGCGAGGTCGATCGGATGAACTTCGAGGCCCCGCTCACCTCGCTGGTGTGGCTGACCAGCTTCGTCTCCATCGCGATCACCTTCGCGGCCAGCTACGTGCTCATCCCCAACCTGGGCGGCGACACCTCGCTGTGGTGGAAGCTGTCGCTCATCATCACTTGCGGCACGCTGGCGGGGGCGGTCATCCCCGAGCTGGTCAAGGTGTTCACCTCCACCGAGTCGGGCCACGTGCGCGAGGTGGTGACCGCCTCGCGCGAGGGTGGCGCCTCGCTGAACGTCCTCTCCGGGCTCACCGCGGGCAACTTCAGCGCGTTCTGGATGGGCATCGCCATTGCCGGCTTGATGGGCGTCGGCTACGCGGTGTCTCTCCAGCTTCCCCCGGGGCTGATGCTGGCGCCGGCGGTGTTCGCCTTCGGGCTGATCGCCTTCGGGTTCCTCGGCATGGGCCCGGTGACCATCGCGGTCGACTCCTACGGTCCGGTGACCGACAACGCCCAGAGCGTCTTCGAGCTGTCGGTGATCGAGACCCAGCCCGGCATCAAGCAGGAGCTGAAGAAGGAGTTCGGGTTCGACGTCGACTTCGAGAAGGCCAAGCGGTACCTGGAGGAGAACGACGGCGCCGGCAACACCTTCAAGGCGACCGCCAAGCCGGTCTTGATCGGGACCGCGGTGGTGGGCGCGACCACCATGATCTTCAGCATCATCATGCTGCTCACCGACGGGCTGCGGTCGAACATGCAGCTGCTCAGCATCTTGTACGCGCCGTTCCTCCTCGGGCTCATCACCGGCGGAGCCGTCATCTACTGGTTCACCGGCGCCTCCATCCAGGCGGTTTCCACCGGCGCCTACCGGGCGGTTGAGTTCATCAAGGCCAACATCAAGCTGGAAGGGACCGAGAAGGCGTCGATCGCCGACTCGAAGAAAGTGGTGGAGATCTGCACGCAGTACGCTCAGCGCGGGATGTGGAACATCTTCCTCACGGTCTTCTTCATCACCCTCGCCTTCGCTTGCCTCGAGTCGTACTTCTTCATCGGATACCTCATCTCCATCGCCATCTTCGGCCTGTACCAGGCCATCTTCATGGCCGACGCGGGCGGCGCCTGGGACAACGCCAAGAAGGTGGTGGAGGTCGAGCTGAAGTCGAAGGGCACTGCGCTGCACGCCGCCAGCGTGGTGGGCGACACGGTCGGCGATCCCTTCAAGGACACCTCCAGCGTGGCGATGAACCCGATCATCAAGTTCAGCACCTTGTTCGGCCTCCTGGCGGTGGAGCTGGCCACCGAGCTGCCGAGCGCGACCCGCTGGACGCTCGCCGCCGTGTTCTTCGCGGTGGCCCTGGTCTTCGTCTGGCGCTCCTTCTACGGGATGCGGATCCAGGTCGGGGTGAAGGAGCAGCGCGCCCGGCAGGCGCGGGCGGCGTGATCCCTCCGGCTGTGGCGGCTCGGCGAGACCCCGGATAGTCTCTCCGCGAGCCTTGAAGCCGCGAGCCGACATGGACGACGCGCAGCGAGTCGAACGCCAGCTGTACCGGCTGCCCATCTTTCCGCTGCCGGGCGCGGTGCTGCTGCCGTACGCGCTGATCCCCCTACACGTCTTCGAGCCGCGCTACCGCAAGATGGTCCGCGATTGCCAGGCCGGGTCCGGCGTCCTGGCGCTGGCCAACATTCCGGCGGAAGCCTCGCTCCACGGCAAGCAGCAGCCGCGGGTCCTGCCCGTGATCGGGGCGGGCGTGCTGGCCCGGGTCGATCCGCTCCCCGACGGACGGTCGAACATCGTGGTCCGCGGCGTGCTGCGCGCGCGGATCGTGGAGGAGCTCGAGTCCCCGGAGCCCTACCGGTTGGTACGCGCCGAGCGGCTCCCCGATCCGGAATCGGACGCCTCCGCGCGCCTTGCGCAAGAGCTCCGGCAGCTGGTGCTGGCGGTCTGCGCCCGGTATCCCGGCCCCGCCGCGACGGCGCTCGCCCAGGTGGCCGGAAGCGGCGCGATGCCCGGGCAACTGGCGGACGCCGTCGGCGCGATGCTGATCGAGTCGCCGCAGGCGCGCCAGCAGCTGCTCGAGACGTCCTCGCCGGAAGAGCGCCTGCGCCGGGTCGCGCAGCACCTCGCCGGAAAACTTGCCGAGACGCAGGCCCGCCAGGATAGCCTCCCCAACTGACCATGCGCAGAACCCTCCTCCTCGCCCTGCTCGCGCTGGCGGCCGCCGGATGTCCCGACTCGCTGGCGCAGCGGTGCCCGCCGGAAAGCCTGCCCTCGGGCAGCTTCCAGCTCACCCTCACCCTGAAGCACACGCCCGACGAGTGCCTCATCGTCCGGTCCCTCGACGGCGGCCAGCCTCCGGTGGACGGCGGCTCCATCGTGGCCGCCGACCAGCCTCCGGTCGATTCGATCCTCTGCGCCGGCCCCTCCGACGCCGGGCCGACCGTCTACCTGGTGGTCGGGAACAGCAGCGTCATCCGCCAGACGCCGTTCGATCCGACCGGCACGTTCAGCTTCGCCTCGCCGCCCCTGATCCAGGCGTCGACGCTCTGCGGCTGCCTCTCCGACGTGAACGAGACGATCAGCGGCGTGTTCCTCGGAGGAGGCACAGGCGGCTTCGCGCTCGGACCCGACGGAGGAGGGCTCGATCCACAGCCGACGGGGATCGACGGATCGGTCTTGCAGACGCTCACCAATCCGGACGGCGGGCCCTGCGTCTGCAACCTTCCCTGCGCGGAGCACTACACGCTGGCCGGGACACCCAGCCGATGAGACCGGCGGTCGTCCTCTTCTCGGGCGGCCTCGACTCCTCGACCTGTCTGGCCGTCGCCCGGGAGGAAGGCTTCGCGCCGCACGCGCTGGCGGTGCGCTATGGCCAGCGGCACGCGCAGGAGCTCCGCGCGGCGGAGCGGGTCGCCGCCGCTCTCGGCGTCCCGCTCAAGCTCGTCGAGATGGACCTGCGGGCGATCGGAGGCTCCGCGCTCACCGGAGAGCTGGAGGTGCCGAAGGACGCGCCTCTGGGGCAGGGGATCCCGGTCACCTACGTTCCGGCGCGCAACACCGTGCTGCTCGGGCTCGCCTTGGGATACGCCGAGGTGCTCGGCGCGCAAGACATCTACATCGGGGTGAACGCGATCGACTACTCGGGCTATCCCGATTGCCGGCCCGCCTTCGTGCGCGCCTTCGAGGCGCTCGCCAACCTGGCCACCGCGGCGGCGGTGGAGGGCCGCTCCCGGTACGAGGTGCACGCGCCGCTCGTACGGCTCTCCAAGGCGGAGATCATCCGACTGGGGACCCGCCTGCGCGTTCCGTACGGGCTCACGCATTCGTGTTATGACCCCGACTCCGCGGGGCGCGCGTGCGGCCGGTGCGACTCGTGCCGGATCAGGCGACAGGGGTTCGCGCAAGCGGGCGTGCCCGACCCCACGCCGTACGCCTGAATCGAGGTGAGCCGTGGAGACCAGATACCTGCTGGGCGAGCAGCAGATCTGCTTGTTCGGTTGACGCACGCCCGATCGGGCGATCGAGAATCGAACCTCCGTGTCCTCCGCGTCTCCGCGGTGATCCTGTAGTCCTTACGCCGGGGAGGGGCGGCGCGGGAGCTGGCGGAGGGTGCCGTAGTAACGGACGGCGGCTTCGCCGGCGCGCTGGATGTCCTTGTTGTTCAAGTAGGCGCTGACCGGAGCGGCGACGACCGGCAGCACCCGGCCCAGAGAAGCGAGGCCGCGCTTGGTGAGCAGCATTTCGGCGACGCGCGCGAAGAGCTTCGGGCCCGCCCGGCTCGCCAGGGTGACGGTGTCGGCGCCGTTCGAATAGCCCAGCACCTCGAAGACCTCGGTGCGCGCGCGGTCGGACTTGAGGTTCGCCTTGAAGACCAGGGCGATCTCCATGATCAGCGAGAGCTGCAGCGCGGTGACGAAGGCGAGGTCCGCGGGCACCGAGACCAGCCCGAAGAGCCCGCTCACGGCGCCGCCGGTGGAGGCCCAGGTCTTCTTGGCGTCGATCAGCCGCTGCGCCACTTCCTGCGGCTGCGCGGAGGGATACTTCGAGCGCAGACCGTCCACGCGCCGCCGCGCGCGTCCGATCTCGTCCAGGTACAGCTTTCCCAGCCTTTCCTTGGCGACCTGCGGCAGCACGGCCTCAAGTCTAAGCCGCTGCCCTGCTCCTGCAAACTACGCGGGCGAGCACACCTGGCGGAGGATGTCGAGCTCCTCCAGTGCCTTGCCGGCGCCGATCACGACAGCGCTCAAGGGGTCCTCGGCGAGGAAGACGGGCAGGCCGGTCTCCTCGCGCAAGAGCGCGTCGAGGTTCTTGAGCAGCGCCCCGCCGCCGGCGAGGACGATGCCGCGGTCGGCGATGTCGCCGGCCAGCTCGGGCGGGGTGCGCTCCAGGGTCACCTTGACCGCTTCCACGATGGCGTTCACCGGCTCGGCGAGCGCGTCGCGGATCTCGTCGCTGGAGACGGTGAGCGTGCGCGGGACGCCGGCGACCAGGTCGCGCCCCTTGATGTCCATCGTCAGCACCTCGTCGGTCGGGTAGGCGTTGCCGATGCCCATCTTGATCAGCTCGGCCGTCCGCTCGCCGATGAGCAGGTTGTACTTGCGCTTGATGTGCTGGATGATCGCCTCGTCCATCTTGTCGCCGCCCACCCGCACGCTCTTCGCGAAGACGATGCCGGCGAGCGAGATGACCGCCACGTCGGAGGTCCCGCCGCCGATGTCCACGATCATGTTCCCGGACGGCTCGGTGATGGGAAGGCCGGCGCCGATCGCCGCGGCCATCGGCTGCTCGATCAGGTAGACCTCGCGCGCCCCGGCCGACTCCGCCGCCTCGCGGACGGCGCGCCGCTCCACCTCGGTGATGCCGCTGGGGATCCCGATGATGATGCGGGGCTTGACCAGGGTGGAGCGGTTGTGCGCCGCGCGGATGAAGTAGCGCAGCATCGCGGCGGTGATCTCGAAGTCGGCGATCACTCCGTCCTTCATCGGGCGGATGGCCACGATGTTGCCCGGCGTCCGGCCGAGCATCTCCTTGGCTTCCTTGCCGACGGCGAGCACTTTCTTGCCGCCCCGGTGCTCCTGCTGGACGGCGACCACGGAGGGCTCGTTGGAAACGATGCCCATTCCGCGGATGTAGATCAGCGTGTTCGCGGTTCCGAGATCGATGGCGAGGTCGCGGGAGAAGAACTTGTAGATCCCATTGAACACGTGCGTTCGGACCCTTCCTGGAAGGCGCGCGGACGCTAGCACCCGCGCTTTGCCTCCGCAACGCACCGTACCGGGCGGAAATGTCTCGGGCCAGTAATTTCTTGACTGACACATCGGCCGGAATTCCGGGTGGTTCAGGCGCGTGCGCGGAGGTAGGCTCCACACCTTCATACTTGCGCGAGGCGACGATGCGGATCCCCCAGGCGGACGAGCGGCAGAAGAACCTGATCGGCGGTGAATGGCGCGCTCCGGCGACCGGTCAACACGAGCCTTGCGTGAACCCTGCCGACACCCGCGAGGTGCTCGGCCTGTGGCCGAAGAGCGGAGCCGAGGATGCGAAGGCGGCGGTGGACGCCGCGGCCAAGGCGTTCCCGGAGTGGGCCCGCACGCCGGGGCCGGAGCGCGGGCGCATCCTGGGCCGCGCGCATCAGATCCTCAAGGCGCGGATCGACCTGTTGGCGGAGGCGCTGTGCCGCGAGGAAGGCAAGACGCTCGCCGAGTCGCGCGGCGAGGTGGTGAAGGGGCTCAACCTGCTCGAGTTCTATTCGGGCGAGGGCTTCCGCACCCACGGCAAGACGCTGCCGAGCGAGACCCCGAAGGCCTTGACCCTGACGCTGCGACAGCCGGTGGGACCCGCCGCGCTGATCACGCCTTGGAACTTCCCTTTCGCGATCCCGGTATGGAAGACGGCTCCGGCGCTGGTGGCCGGCTGCACCGTGGTGCTCAAGCCGGCTTCGCTCACGCCGGTCTGCACTCATCTCCTGGCGGAAGCGCTGGTCGAGGCCGGGCTGCCTCCCGGCGTGCTCAACGTGGTGACCGGTCCTGGCGGCGCGGTCGGGAACGCGCTGGTCGACGACCCGCGCATCCGCGCCGTCAGCTTCACCGGATCGAACGCCGTCGGCCTCAAGCTCTACGAGCGCGCCGCGCGCCGCGGGATCAAGGTGACCTGCGAGATGGGCGGCAAGAACCCCGTGGTCGTGCTGGACGACGCCGACGTCGAGCTGGCCGCGGGCGGCATCCTGCAGGGCGCGTTCGGATCGACGGGACAGCGCTGCACCGCCACTTCCCGCGTGGTGACGACGCCGCGGATCGCCTCGAAGCTGACCGAGGCGCTGGTGGCTGGCGCGCGCTCGCTCAAGGTGGGCGACGGCCGCAAGGCGGGGGTGCAGATGGGGCCGGCGGTGGACCAGTCGCAGCTCGAGACCGATCTTCAGGCCATCGCCCAGGCGCGGGCGGACGGCGCGCGGCTCCTCTGCGGCGGCGAGCGCCTGCGGGGAGCGGAGCACGATCACGGGTTCTTCGTCGCGCCCACCGTGTTCGACGAGGTCGAGCCCGGCAGCAGGCTGGCCCGCGAGGAGGTCTTCGGGCCCGTGCTGGCCGTGCAGAAGGCGCGCGACGTGGAGGAGGCGATCCGGCTCGCCAACGACGTCGAGTACGGGCTGACCGCGAGCATCTACACTTCGGACTATTTCGCGGCCATGCGGTTCGTCGAGGGCGCCGAGGTCGGGATGGTGCACGTCAACCAGCCCACCGTGGGCGGCGAGGCGCAGCTCCCCTTCGGGGGCATCAAGGCGACCGGCGTGGGGGAGAAGGAGATGGCCGAGGAAGGCTCCAACTTCTTCACCTATCTGAAGACCGTCTTCCTCGACTACACTGGCGCGCGCCGCACCACGAACATCTACTGAAAGACTGCCAGGGTCGACGTCGTCGTCAGCTCTCCGAGCTTCCAGACGTCCCTTTCAGGGCGCCTTTCTTCTTCAGCTTCTCCACCAGCGTCGTCCTGTTCAGCCCCAGGATCTTCGCCGCCTGGTTCTTGTTCCCTCCGGCCCTCTCCAGCGCTTCCCGGATGAGCCGGTCCTCGATGTCGGCCAGCACCTTGTAGAGGTCCACTCCCTCCGGGGGGAGCGCCGCGGGAATCTCCCCTCCCACCGCCAGGGCCCCTGTTCCCGCTCGCGCGTTGCGGATGGGCCCGGGCAGGTCGGCCACCTCGATGTCCCCCGCGCCTTTCAGGACGGCCAGCCGCTCGACCAGGTTCTCCAGCTCGCGCACGTTACCCGGCCACGCATGCCGCTCGAGCGCCTCGATCGCGGCGCCGGAGAAGCGCAAGGGCTTTTCCTTGTCCAGGTTGTGCCGCGCGAGGAAGTGGCCCGCGAGGAGCGGCACGTCGCCGCTGCGCTCGCGCAGCGGCGGCAGCACGAGCGGCACCACGTTCAGACGGTAGAACAAATCGCCCCGGAAGGCTCCCTTGGCCACCTGCGCCTCGAGGTCCTTGTTGGTGGCGGCGATCAGGCGGAAGTCGACCGATTCGACCTTGCTCCCCCCGACCGGCTCGATCGCGTGCTCCTGCAGCACCCGCAGGAGCTTGCCCTGCAACGCGAGCGGCATCTCCCCGATCTCGTCGAGGAAGATGGTTCCGCCGTCCGCCAGCTTGAAGCGGCCCTGGCGCGCCTGCGACGCTCCGGTGAAGGCGCCCTTCACGTGGCCGAACAGCTCGGACTCGAGCAGCGGCTCGGGGATGGCCGCGCAGTTCACCGCAACCAGCGGGCCCAGCGCCCGCCGCGACAGCCGATGCACCGCTTGCGCGACGAGCTCCTTGCCCGTGCCGCTCTCTCCCTGGATGAGCACCGAGCTGTTCGAGGGAGCCACTCGGACCAGGGTATCGAACGCGGTCCGGATCGCCGGGGAGGTGCCCACCAGTCCCGCTCCACCGGCGGCCTCGAGGCCGCCCTCCACCTCGTGCGCGTCGGCGATGGCGTTGCGGATCTCGCGCTCGAGCTGCGCGACCGGAACGGGCTTCTCCAACATGGTGACCGCGCCCAGGCGCATCGCCTCCACGCTGGTCGCCACCGATCCGAAGGCGGTCATCACCAGCACGGGCGTGCCGGGCAGGAGGCGCCGGACCTCGCGCAGCACGATGAGGCCGTCGCCGTCGGGCATGCGCAGGTCGGTCACCACCGCGTCGAAGCGGTTGCCCGTGGAGCGAGCCTCTTCGAGCTTCCCCACCGCCTCGGAGACGCCGAAAGCGCCGGCGGTCTCGAAGCCGTGCAGCCGGAAGTAGCGCGAAAGGGACGAAACGAGGTCGCGCTCGTCGTCGACGAAGAGGACCCGCATCGCCTTCTACACCTCCCCCGGCGGGGTCCACTCCGTCAAGGAAACGGCGCTGCGTCAATCGGCTGACGCCATCCCACATCCGACAAGATCCGCCGGCACTGAAACCCGGCAGCGCAACGCATCGATTTTCGACCGCATCGCCGCCCGGTCCGATCCGGCACAGCGGTTGCTCTTTCTCCCTGCGGCGCCCGAGGGCGCATGTCGTGGAGGGGCCGATGCGGAGCCAGGCTTTGGTCGAGAAGAAGGAGATGCAGGTGCAGGAGCGCGATGCGCTCATCCGCGCCCACACCGGGCTGGCGCGCAACCTGGCGCTGCGCCTGGCCGGCCGGGTCCCCGCGAGCGTCGACCTGGACGATCTGATCGGCGCCGGCCTGTTGGGCCTCATCGACGCGGCCGATCGGTTCGATGCCTCTCGCGCCATCCCCTTCGAGGCCTATGCCCGCACCCGGATCCAGGGAGCCATCCTCGACGCCCTGCGCGCCGAGGACCACCTCTCCCGTCGAGACCGGCGCCGCAGCCGCGAGGCCGATCGGGCCGAGGACAAGCTGCGCATGAAGCTGGGACGCGAGCTGTCGGTCGACGAATCGGCGCGCGCCCGGCGAGGGGTCCCTCGCACACTTCCCCACGCCCAGACCTTCGTTCCGGTCGAAGACGCGGACGACGGCAGCCTGGGCGAGGAGGAGAGCGCGTTCGCCCACGTGGCGGCGATGCAGGACCACGCCCGGGTGCGCGAGTTGGTGGCCCGCCTGCCGGAGCGCGAGCGGACCGTCCTCTCCCTCTATTACGAGGAGGAGTTGACCTACCGCGAGATCGGCGAAGTCCTGGGGGTCACCGAATCGCGCATCTGCCAGATCCTGCGGGGGATTCAGCGCAACCTCCGGGAGCAGATGCAGGAGACCGTCTAGAGGCGGCATCTCCGCCTAAAGCTGGCGCCTCTGCGGCCGACCTTAAAGGCTATGCGGAGCCAGGAAGAGCGGGAGCGGCGGATCGAGCAGCTGCGCGCTCTCGTACAGGCGGGCCTGTACAAGACGAGCCTGGACCGGCTGGCCCGGTCGATCGTGAAAGCAAGCCGAAAGAAGGTCCTCGGCATGCTTGACGTGAAGCCCGGCTGTTGAGAGGCTCCCCGGCTGGGAGGGTGCATGGGGCCCAGCCTGCGGAGGAAGGCGCTCTGTCTGCTCTTCGGCCTGGGCGGGCTCGTCTTCGGCATCGCCGGCGCCGAGAGCACGTTCGGCCGCCTGCGCGACGCCCCCGAAGCGGCGTTGCTCTTCTCCCTCGAGCTGCGCGACGAGGCAGGCGCGCTCCTGGCGAACCCGATGCTGGTCGGCGAGGAAGGGCGCAAGCTGCATCTCGACCTGGCCCAGCCGGGCGGCCCCGACACGGAGCCCCTGCGGATGTCGCTCGACCTTTCCCCGCACAAGAGCGGGGGCGGCAACCTGTGCGTCGAGTACCGCCTCGCGCTCGAGGGCGGGCGGTCTCGCGGCGGATGGATGAGCGTGCCGATGGGCGAACGCCGGTCGGTGAGCGTCCCCGGCCCCGGCGAGCCGCTCCGGCTCGATCTGGTGGTGGCGCGCGCCGGCACGCCCGCCTTCGACCGCATCCTCCTCGCCCGGCGCCTGGGAAAGCCGGTCACCTGAAAAAGAGTCGAGTTGGGCCGCCTGTGGTAGAGGAGCGCGCATGCCTCTCCCGGAGCTGTCGCGACAGGAGGTCCGCCTCGGCCGGTTCGCCGCCTTCTGCACCGCGCTGTACGGCGTCCTGGGGCTCTTGTTCGCCGTCTTCCCGGGATGGATCTTCCACACGGCGGGCCTGGGCGCGAGCGCGGAGCTGACTCCCGAGGTGCGCTTCTGGCAAGTGCTCGGCGTGGCGCTGATGGTGGCGATCTCCGTCGCCTGTGCGCTGGTGGCGCATTCGCCCCGCGAACGGCGCACGGCGCTCCTGCCGGTCCTGGCCGGGCAACTGACCAGCAGCGGGATGGCGCTGGTCCTGGTCGCGGGCGCGGCTCCGGCGGGGTGGGCCCAGTCCGGCTGGCGCGCCGTGTTCTCCCTGTTCGCCACGGGTTTCCCCCTCTTCGCCCTCTCCACCTGGCTGTTCCACTCCGCGGCGCCGGGCGTGCACCTGAGCTCCGCGCCCACCCAGTCCGCCCCGGAGCTGCCCGCTCCGCCCAAGCCGGTCCGTTTGACCGCCGGCGGCAAGCAGCCCTGAACGCGCGCTCATCGGTCGTCTGATTCCGGGCGCGGGACGGGGCGCCGCGCTACATTCCACCGCATGATCGGCGTGGTCGTCGCCGCGCACGGAAGGTTGGCCGAGGAGCTGCTCCGCACAGCCGAGGCGGTGGTGGGGCAGCTCGCCTCGGTCCGCACGGTGAACGTCTTGGCGAGCGATCCGGAAATGCGCCACAAGGTCGAGGAGGCGATCCGGGCGGTCGACGGCGGCGAAGGAGTGCTCCTCCTCACCGACCTCTTGGGTGGAACTCCCACGCAGCTGTGCCTCTCCTTCCTGCACGAGCGGAAGGTGGAGGTGGTCACGGGAGTGAACCTGCCGATGCTGCTCAAGCTCGGCTCGATGCGCGCGGACGGCAAGCCGATCGCGCAGCTCGCGCACGAGGTCGCCGAGGCTGGACAGAAGTCGATCGGCCACGCTTCCGAGCTCTTGCGGGGGAGGATGGGGTGAAGGACGCCCCTGGCGTGGCCCTGATCCGCGTCGACAACCGGCTCGTGCACGGCCAGGTGCTGGAGGCCTGGCTGCCGGCCCTCGACGCGCACGGCGTGCTGGTCGCCGACGACGAGGCGGCCGGCAACGTGCTGGCGCGCTCCGCGATGGCGCTCGCCATCCCTCCCAAGGTGCAGTTCCAGGTGCTCAAGGTGTCCGCCGCCGCCGACCTCCTGCGGCCCGGCGGGAAGGGCGTGCCCGGAGTGCGCACGCTGCTCCTGGTGCGCGACGTGCGCGACGCGATGGCGCTGGGCGAGCGCGGAGTGCCCATTCCGCGGCTGAACCTGGGGAACGTCCACTTCTCCAACGGGCGCCGGCAAGTCGCGCCCTCGGTGTACCTCGACGCAGGCGAGATGCAGGCGCTCTCGCAGCTCGCCTCCCGGGGAACCGAGGTCGAGGCCCGCGCCGTTCCCTCCGAGCACCCGACCCCGCTCTCAACGCTCGAGTCCCGCTTCGCGGCTGGTTGAGCCGGAATCACGCCGATGACTTGAGAGTAGGATGGGGCGGTGCAGGCGGGGATCGTCGAACTCTTCGAGACGGCCGTCGTCGCGGCGTTGATCGGCGGGCTGGCTGCCGTCGAGCGCAAGGGCGCGCTGCAGCTGATGTTGAGCCGGCCGATCGTGTTGGCGCCCCTTCTGGGATGGGCGCTGGGGGATCCGCGGGGCGGGCTGGTCCTGGGCGTGCCGCTGGAGCTGCTCTTCCTCGGGGGCGTGAACCTCGGAGGAAGCCTCCCCGACAACGAGACGCTGCTGGCAGCCGCCCTGACCTCGGCGGTGGTGCCCGCGGGCATCGCCGGGGGGACCGGCGTCGACGCGCCGCTGGCTGCCCTGGGGCTCGCGCTGCTCTACCCGCTCGCGGTGGCAGGACGCCGGCTGGACCGCGCCAGCGAGACGTACAACGGGCGGCTCTCCGAGCTGGCGCTGGCGCGGGCGGCGGGCGGCGACGCCCTGGCGGCCGGGGCGAACCTGCGCGGGCTGCTGCTGCCGTTCGCGGTCACCGCATCGATCTGCTTCGCCTGCGCGGCCCTGTCCCCGCTGCTCGGGGTGGCCCGCGGCGCGTGCCCGCCTCGCCTCGCTTCCGGCCTCACCGGCGCGTGGCATGCGGTCTGGGCGTTGGCCGCAGCCAGCGCGATCCGGGCCATCCGCGATCCGCGGGCGGCGGTGCTGGCGGCGCTCGGATTCGGCGCGACCATCGCCGCCGCGGCGCTGCTCAAGGCGCTGCCGTGACCGTGGAAGGACGGAAGCCAGGCCCGCGCCGGCGGGTGTCGCCCCTGGCCCTCTTGCGGGTCCTCTGGCGGTCGCTGTTCCTGCAGGCGGCGTGGAACCCGCACGGGATGCAGAACCTCGGCTTCGCTTTCGCCATGGAGCCGGCGCTCGGCGAGCTCTATCCGGACGCCTCCGCCCGGGCTCGCGCCGCCCAGCGGCACCTCGAGTTCTTCAACTGCCACCCTTATCTCGCCGCCGCGATCGTGGGTGGCGCCGTTCGTCTGGAAGAGGAGGTCGCGCGCGGGGCGGCCGAGCCGCGCAGCGTCTCCGCGTTCAAGTCGGCGCTGGCTTCTCCCTTCGCCGCGCTCGGCGACGGCTTCTTCTGGCTCGCGCTTCGCCCGGCGGCCGCGCTGATCGCGGCGGTCACCGAACCTTACCTGGGCCTTTGGTGCGTGGTGCTCTTCCTGGTGCTCTACGACGGCGTGCACCTCGTCGCCCGCGCCTGGCTCTTCTTCGCCGGCTACCGGAGGGGCGAGGGCATCGTGGCCGCCGTCTCGCACGTCCACCTTCCCCAGACCATCGCGATCCTGAAGGGGTCGGCGGCAGTCCTTTCCGGAGTGATCGCGGGGCGATCGGTGGTGGTCGCCGGACTGCCGCACCGACCCTGGCACGCCGTGCTCCTGGCGGTTCTGATCGTCGCGATGGCCACGCTGCTCCCTCGGATGGGGCTGACCGCCGCACTGTACACGGCGATGGCCCTGGGCCTTGCCTTGGGCGGCGGCTTCCTCTAGCAAAGGACGTAGAGTGCCGGACGACCGGGCCGAAAAGGACCTGCTGGTGCGGAACAAGATGGGGCTGCACGCGCGGCCCGCGGCGCTCATCGTCCAGACCGCAAACCGCTTCCCCTGCGACGTTGCCCTGGTCAAGGACGGCCAGGAAGTGAACGGCAAGAGCATCATGGGCGTCTTGATGCTGGCCGCCGCGAAGGGATCGACCGTCACCGTGCGCGCCGAAGGCGACCAGGCCGACGCGTGCACCGCCGCCCTCGCCGACCTGTTCGACAAGGGGTTCAACGAAGCGATGTAGCTGCCGCGCTTCAGTGCGTCGGCGGGAGTATGGTCGGGCGGTCCGTGGATTGGGTGCCCGCCGGCAGATCGGCGCCTGCGGTCGAGGTGCGGCCCAGTCCACCAACCCGGGGAAAGGAGTCTTCGCCGGCGCGACGCCGGCGTCCGGCGATCCGCCCCGAGGCGTGCGCGGCGCCCAGGCCCGCGCCGAACAGGGCCCCAGGAGCGAGAGGAAGGCGCCGGCGGCGCTGGCGCCGCAAGCTCCGGGCGGCCGAGCGGAGGCTTGGCCCCGATGCGCGAGGCGCGCTATCGCTCCTGGTGGCGGAGCAGCCGCTCGAGATTCCCTCGATGGCGGACGAGGACGATGGCGGCGATGGCGGCGAGGCCGGCGATGCTCCAGCGCGGCCCGGTCACTGCCGCGATCAAGAGCGCGGTGGCCACGCCCGCCAGCGAGCCGACGCTCGAGATCCGGAGCAGCTTGTAGAGCAGGAGCCAGACCGCGGCGCCGCAAGCCGCCGAGAGCGGCGCCAGCATCAGGGCCACACCGAATCCCGTGGCCACGCCCTTTCCGCCGCGGAACCGCAGCCACACCGGATAGCAATGGCCGATCACCGCGGCCACGCCGCACGCCGCGGGCGCCCAGGGCTGGGGGAGCGTGCGCGCGGCGATCGCGGCCGGAACCAGACCTTTGAGCGCGTCCAGGAGAAGCGTGATCACCGCTGCGGCGCGGCCGGCGGCCCGGGCCACGTTCGTCGCGCCGATGTTGCCGGAGCCTACCGTGCGCACGTCCTTGCCGGTCGCGACCTTGGCGACGATCAGCCCGAACGGCACCGAGCCGGCCAGGTAGGACGCGAGCAGCGCGAGGGCGATCACGGCCTGCCGCGCAAGATCAGGAACGCCCAGTTCAAGGCCAGCATCGCGATGGCGCCGAGGCGGACGCGACGCGTGACCGGAAACGCGGCTGGCGCGTAGCGGAAGCCGCACAGGCGCAGCGCGGTCCACAGGACGTGCACGGCGACAGCCCCGGCCGCCAGCGCGCCGAGCGGGTTCGCCGCCAGCGCCTGGAGCGGATGCAGATGCACCAGGGCAGCGAACGCGTGGGTGCACCCGCAGGACAGGCAGGGCAGGGAGGTGGCGGCGCGGAACGGGCAAGCGAACAGCGAGAGCGGAGGCGCGTCGAGAGGCAGCACCGCGGCAGCCATCAGGAGGGAGAATCCCGCGGCGGCGAGTCCCAGAGCATGCGCCGACGGCGGCCCGGAGCGGACGACGCACCTCATTGCGGCAATCCCCGGGCGGCCATTCCCAAGAGCAGCCCCAGCGCGCACACGGCGCAGCACAAGAGCACGTAGGGCGCGATCACCGCGGCCGCGGCGCCGCCGGGCCCGATCCGGTGCGTCTCCTTGAGACCCACGCCCGTGAGCACGATGGTCCACGCCGTGCCCACGATGCTGCCGCAACCGGGGATGGCGAGCAGCAGGAGCGGCGCGCAGGCGTAGGCGCAGGCCGCGAAGGTGGCGTCGAAACCGCGTTTCGCCTGGCCGAGGAGCACGGCCGCCAGGTGCGTCACGGCGGCGTTCAAATAGAGCCCGATCAGGACGGCCAGCGGCGTCAGCACCGCCAGGAGGATGATCGCGCGGACCGAAGTGTCGCGACTGGCTGCCGCCATCTTCTGCCAGAGCGGGCCCATCGCGCCGCTCCCGCCGAGCTTCTCGAACAGCGGCTGCGTCCACTGGCGGAGGAAGAAACGGTCGAGCATCTGTCCGACAAACCAGGCGCCGCCGACCGTGAGCACCGCGAAACCGGTCTGGGCGGCGCCGCGATCGAGACGGGTGGAACGGAAGAGCTGGCCCGGCTCGAAGACCGCCTGCACCACCGTCTCCCAGTAGGCGCGCCAGGCTCCGAGCTCGGCGCGCCGCTCCCACGGGGTCCCTTGCTCGACGGACGAATCGGCCCCGGGTTGTAAGAACGGCTGCGCGCCGGTCGGTACGACGCCCGGCGCGTCGGGAACGACCAGGGGTTTCTTGCAGACCGGGCAATCCTGTGGACCGGTCCGGTCCGTCGAAAACGTGTTCCGGCAGCTCGGGCACCGGGCGAGCACGGGGCCTTCTAGCACGTCCGAAGGGCGCTGGACCGGACCTCCGGCAGTCAAGGGTTCCGCTTTGCCGGCTCGATGCCTACCTAGATTTTCCGTCCGGCCACCGCGCCGGTGCCCATGCGCGGCGCTCGCCTCAGCCGTGCGCCGCGTACCACGATGCCTGAGGAGGACACATGAAGGTTCATTTCGTCACCGCGCTCGGAGCCGCCGCGCTGCTCGCCGCGTGCTCCGGGTCGAACAAGGAAACCCGCACTGCTTCGAATACCGCGAACACCGGGACCAGCACGCAGGGCTCGGCGGAAGGCACCCAGAGCGCCGCCGGCAGCCAGGGCCAGGTGAGCACGCAGGGCTCGACACAGGCCGGCACCTCCGGGAGCGCGACCGCGAGCACCGGCTCGTCGACCGACACGTCGGCGATGGGCAATGACCGCAGCGGCCAGGCGACCACGTCGGCGCAGAACAACCCGGACACGAGCTCGTCCAGCTCGACCGCCAGCCCGGGCAGCAGCACCGGCTCGACGTACGGACAGAGCGGCACCTCCGGCGGCTCGACCTACGGCCAGAGCGGCACCGGTTCCAGCGGCTCGACCTACGGCCAGAGCGGCACCGGCTCCACCAGCGACAGCAACATGGGGACCTCCGGCTCGCGCGGCTCCATGGATCGCAGCGCATCCGCCAGCAGCGCGGCGAATCTGCAGTCGACGTTCGGCCGCGTGTCGAAGGTCGACCAGGACAACAAGACCGTCGTGATCAGCTCGCGGCAAGGCGACCGGATCACCCTGACGGTGGACGACGACACGCAGATCGTCGACAACCGCAGCGGAAACACCGGCGATCTCTCCTCGATCCGCGAGGGGACGCCCGTGCGCGCCACCTTCGACGCCGCCTCCAACCGGGCCCAGAAGATCGAAGTGATGAGCAGGGCGGGCAGGAGGGCGCACAAGAGCGCCTCGACCGACACCGGCGATCCGTCCGATTCGAAGGCGACGACGCCGAACCCGAACACCGCCAAGAACCCGGCGCAGGACGCGACGGGGAGGCAATCTCCTCCGCAGGACCAGAAGTAACAGTAGCCGGCTGATCCACGTCCGGAGCGCCGGGTCCCCACTTTTCGGGGCCCGGCGCTCGCGTTTTTCGGGGTAGCCTCGCTTTCCGTGCTGAGACTCGCCTGTGGCATCGCGGCCGTCCTGGGCGGCCTTTTCTTGTCCCGCATCTCCGAGCAAGTCGATCTATGGCGGTTCGCCATCTGCTGGTGGGGCGTGCTGCTGGCGCTGGACGGCGCGGTGCGGCTGCGCCACGGCTCTTCGCCGCTCGCGAGGCCGAGCGACTGGCTCGCTTGCGCTGCGGCCAGCGTCCTCTTCTGGGACCTGTTCGAGCTGCTCAACCTGCGCCTGCACGACTGGTGGTACGTGGGCGTGCTGCGGTCGCGGCTGGGCGGCGCCGCGTTCAGCGCCATCTGCTTCGCCACGGT
>Ga0209180_10000005_pt1 | contig 128173 bp, 109 predicted proteins | sample CZO8metaG_3_FD_188355 | JGI IMG/M metagenome (GOLD analysis project Ga0209180, IMG submission 188355) | Vadose zone soil microbial communities from the Eel River Critical Zone Observatory, Northern California, USA - CZOApr15con2H2.8 metaG... | ecosystem: Environmental > Terrestrial > Soil >...
CGAGCGATTCGAGCACGGCCCGGATGCGCGCCTGATTCTCTGCTTTCGGCGGCACGAGTGGCAAGCGCCAGACCGGTTCGAGCAGGCCCATTTCCGCCAGTGCAGCCTTCACGGGGATGGGATTCGACTCCACAAAATTGATTTCCATCAGCGGATGGTAGCGGCGGTGAATCCGGCGCGCGCCATCAAAATCGCCCTGGAGAGCGAGCCGCGTGAGTTGCGACATTTCCGCAGGAATTTCGTTCGAAACGACGGAGATGACGCCGCGGCCACCCAGCGCGATCAGCGGGAGGGTGATGGCGTCGTCGCCGGAAAGAACGGTGAAGTCATGCGGGACAGCGTTGAGAATGACGGCCATTTGCGACACGTTGCCGGAGGCTTCCTTGATGCCCACGATGTTTTCGATTGCGGCGAGGCGCTTTACCGTTGCGGGCTCGACGTTCACTCCGGTGCGGCCCTGCACGCTGTAAAGAATGATGGGCAGCGGCACCGCTTCAGCAATGGCGCGATAGTGCTGATACAGACCCTCCTGCGTCGGCTTGTTGTAATAAGGAGTGACGGAGAGTACGCCGTTGGCGCCGAGGGCGGCAAGCTCGCGCGCGAGGGCGATCACTTCCGCGGTGTTGTAGCCGCCGGCGCCCGCGAGGACGGGTACCTTGCCCTTAGCCAGTTCGACAGTGATCTCCACGACGCGGAGATGCTCCTCGCGTGTGAGTGTCGGGCTCTCGCCGGTAGTGCCGCACGGAACGAGGAAGTCGATGCCTGCCTCGATCTGCCTCTTGACCAATTGGCGCAGCGCCTGTTCGTCGAGCGAACCGTCTTTCCGAAATGGGGTAACAAGAGCCGTCCCGGTTCCAGTAAACATTGTTTTTTCTCCTTCCCTGGTTGAACGTCCGACTGCCGAAAATCACAGGTGGCGGCCTGAAGGCCGCTGCTGCATCTCAGCCCAATTCGCCGAGAATCTCGCGAAATTCGAATACACCCTTCTTTCCGGCGATCCAGAGCGCTGCTCGCAGCGCTCCGCGGGCGAATCCGTCGCGGCCGCGCGCGGTGTGACGCAATGTGATGGTGTCCACCGGAGAGTCAAATCCAATTTCATGCGTGCCCGGATGCGAACCAGCGCGATTGGCAGTCAACGTGAGGGCGCGGTCGTAGCCGCAGGCGCGGATTCCTTCGGCAAGTTTCTTGAGCGTGCCGGAGGGCGAATCCTTCTTGGCGGAGTGGTGAATTTCCCAACCCCATGCTTCGTATTCAGGATATTTCGCAAAGAGGGCGGCGGCGCATGCAACTGTTTGAAGGAAGATGTTGACGCCGATCGAGAAATTAGGACTGTAAACGAGAGCAGTTCCACCAGATAGAACGGATTCGTGGACCGCGGGGAGTCGTTCGAACCAGCCGGTGGTGCCGCAAACGGTGCTGATGCCAAGAGAAGCGAGGCGGCGGAGATTGTCAGGCGCGGAACCGGAAGTCGTGAATTCCACGGCAACGTCAACGCCACGCACGGATTCGCGGCTAATCGCGGCATCATGAAGATTATTTGCTCGAGTGAACTTGGCGCGCACATCGAAGCCATATTCAGGCGCGACCTGTTCGATGAGGCGGCCCATCTTTCCGTAACCCACGATGGCGAGACCTGGGCTCATGCCTGGCTCCCGCCGGTCGCGAGGAGTTGCGTGGTCATGCGGACATAGATGTCGACTGCTTCGGACAATTCCGTCTTGGAGACGCACTCCTCGTCCGTGTGTGCGAGGTGAATGTTTCCTGGACCGATGAGAAATGGCTGCCCCCAAGCGCCATTGAAGGTGGGAATGTCGGTTGTGAAAGCAACAACAGTCGTGGGCAGTCCGTCGAAGCCCGTCAAATGCAGCGCTGGCGTATGCAGGACTTCGCGCGCTTCGGCGCGGCCCGCAACTGCTGCGGACACAGCCTCGCGGATGGTTGAAGGATCGCAGATGGTGCGGAACATAATCTCCCCCGCGGCATGGTCGGCAACGACGTTGGGCGCGCGGCCGCCGCTGATGGTGCCGATATTCAGCGTGCTGCGGCCAAGCAAGGGATCTTCCGGCAAAGGAATCTTTCGAATATCGTGAAGGACATCAAGCAGCGTGTGAATGGCGGAGTGGCCCAGTTCGGGATAGGCGGAGTGCGCGAGTTTCCCGCGTGCCATGATCTCGTAGCGCAGCGCGCCTTTCGAGCCGAGAGCGAGCCGGTTTTCAGTGGGCTCGCCGTTGATCAGAAATCGTGAGCCGCGGGGATTTGCGGCCGCCGCTTTGGCTCCGGCGCTGTTGCGCTCTTCGCCGACGACGAATAACAAGCCGAAATTTCGCGTGCCGGCAGCGAGCAATTTCTCGGCGGCGGCGATCATCGCGGCGATGATTCCCTTCGCATCGCAAGCGCCGCGGCCCCAGATGAATTCGCCATCCTCGCGTGAACCAAAAAATGGAGGAACCGTGTCCATATGAGTGGAAAGCGTGACAAAGGGGTGCCCCCAGGAAGCAAAAATATTGTCGCGGCCGGGCGCGGCGGAGATGCGCTCGATGCGGCCGTTGCGGTCTGGGGCCAGCGCAGAAAGATGCGCGAAAAGATAGTCGCCCACTTTTTTCTCGCCGTTCGTGACCGACTCGATGTCCACGAGCGCGCGCGTTAGTTCAAAAAGATTCATCAGCACCGGGCGTTTCTGGATGGAGCGGAGCAAAAGGAAGGAACCGCGAGGATCAAACTCGGGGCCGCTGCCTCTCGATAGCGCTCCATCCGGTTAGAATGCGGCCCGAAAGCGGCCCGCATTTGAAGGATGACAGTGAACAGGCCTTAGACCTGTCCCCCAACCAGAGCGGATTCAGCTACCGCTGCGATTTCGGCGGACAACAGCAGGATGGCCCCTTTTGCGCGGGCGTCCGAAGCTGATCGGAATTGCGCGCCCGGCTACTCATGGCTTCCGCACCTCTACCAAGACAGTACCAGTCTAGAAGAAAGCGGTTGAGAATGGCAATAAATTTTTGGAATACACGAATTCACAAAAAATGATAAATGTACAAACGGCTTGGCAACTAAGCGATCGATCGTATCTTCTTTGTGGATGCCAAGCCGCAGACCGCAAAGCACATGGAATTGAACGATCTTTCTCCGTGTGAGAAGATGCACTTAGAACACTATGACGAAAGACCAAGAAAAACTCGCGTTGGATCTCATCGGGAATCCTCCGCCGGAGAGCGAGCTGGCCAAAGCGAAGGAATTCGGTGTGGATTTAACCCTGCTCATCTCGACCCTTCGTCGCACGCCTACGGAACGCGCACGAACTCTTTCTCACGGCGCCCGTATTTTCGAGATCGCGAAGCAAGCGCAACTTGCAGAGAAATGAAGCTTGAAGAAACGATCCACATTCTTCATGACGCGGGCGTTGAGTTCGTCGTCATCGGCGGAGCGGCGATGGCTCTTCAGAGGTCCGCTCATCTCACCAGGGACATTGGCTTTTGCTACGCGCGCACAGCAAGGAACTTGGAGAGGCTTAAAAAAAGCGCTTGAACCGTACCACCCAGTTTTGCGTGGAGCGACCTCGGGTCTGCCTTTCCGCTTTGATGCCAAGACCATTGCGAATGGATTGAACTTTACGTTGAGCACGGATCTGGGCGATCTCGATTTCCTTGGTGAAGTATCCGGCGTTGGCTCCTTCCCAGAAGTCCTGGCGGCGTCCGACACTAAAGATGTTGGCGGGGTCGATTGCAAGGTTCTCTCTCTCGATGGATTGATCAAGGCTAAGACCGCAGCCGGGCGCCCTCGAGATCTGTATGTGCTGCCGGAATTGCGCGCGCTCAATGAGCTAAAACGTAAAACTGGTTTGAGTTAACTAGTTATGTCCTCCAGGCCTGCATGCACCGGCGCCGAGCAGCGCTGGATTCCCACCTCATAATAACTCGAGAGGTTTAAGAGGGACGTGCTGGGAAGCGACGAGGAGTTCGCCGGTGAAGGTGGACTCGGTGGGACGGCGTTTCAGGGCTTCTTCCGCGGAGAGGCGGACCAGGTCAGGATTGTTGTTTTCCTGCGAGACGTGGGCGAGGACCAGATACCGGGCGATGGCGTCGAAGCCGCCGGGGTCGGAAAGGTATTCGCTGACGGCGTGATTCGAAAGATGACCGGTACGGCTGAGCACGCGCTGCTTGACGATCCATGGGTATGGGCCGACTTTCAGCATGTCGAGATCGTGATTGGATTCGAGGACGAGGCAGTCGGCCCCGCGGAGATGAACTTTGACGAGCTCGGGCATGTAGCCAAGGTCGGTGACGAGGGCCATTTTTGCGCCGTTCGAACGGAAGGTGAAGCCGATGGGATCGGCGGCATCGTGCGGGATGGCAAAGGCGTGGACCTCGATGTCTCCGATGCAAAAGTGCTCCCCGGCGTGAATGGGTTCGACACCGTTGAGGCGCTTTCCGAAGGTTTCGGGAAGAATGCGCTGCATCTCGCCCAGGGTTGGCTCGGTGACGTAAAGCGGCGCTTTCCAGATGCGGAGCATTTGCGGCAGGCCGCTGCAGTGGTCGGTGTGCTCGTGGGTGATGAGGATGCCGTCGAGATGATCGAAGGTTTTTTCGACGGCGGCGAGCCGGGCCAGGGTTTCGCGCTTGCCCAAGCCGGCGTCCACGAGGAGGCGGGTGCGCTCGGTCTCGAGTAACGTTACATTGCCCGAGCTGCCGGACGCCAAGATGGAGACCCGCAAGCCGATCAGAACCCCCGCAAGAACAAGCCTCAGACCTCCCGGCCGGGCCGGGACATGTGCCTGAGCTACGTTCCTCAAGCGCGACCGCAGAGCGGCCGACAAAAGAATTTTCAGAATCATGGCAGAGCGCTGAGCGCGCGTCAACTGAGGACTGCGCGATTGCAACGGTGATATACTCCCGCGGCAAACCATGGAAAAGTACGATCTCATCGTGGTTGGTTCCGGGCCTGCGGGACAGCGCGCCGCGATTCAAGCGGCTAAATTTGGAAAGCGGGCCGCCCTGATCGAGAAGCTGGAGGTGATCGGCGGAACGGCGATCAATACGGGGACGATCCCAAGCAAGACGATCCGCGAAGCGGTGCTGCATCTTTCCGGATATCAGTATCAGAGTATTTACGGCCTCAACTATCGCGTGAAAGAACAGATCACGATGGCCGATCTTTCCTTCCGGGCACTCAATGTCATCAAAACCGAGATCGACGTGATTCGCGCGCAGCTTTCGCGAAACGGCATCGAAGTCATAACGGGCATCGCCAGCTTTGCCGATCCGCGCCACATGCAAGTGACGAACTCACGCGGGCAATCGGAGTTTGAGGCGAATCACATCATTCTCGCGACGGGCACGAAACCCGCCGTCTCGCCCCTGGTGCCGTTCAACAATCGGACCATCATCAACAGCGATCAGATCCTGCGCATGCCGGAGATTCCCAAAACGATGATCGTCGTCGGGGGCGGGGTCATCGGCGTGGAGTACACGTGCATGTTTGCGACGCTGGGCGTGCGCATGACACTGATCGAAAAGCGCCCGCGGCTGCTGGAATTTGCAGACACGGAAATGGTGGAGGCGCTTTGCTACCATTTGCGCGACCGGCGCGTCACCCTGCGGTTGAACGAGGAGGTCGAGAGCGTCGAGGAAACGCCGGATCACCTGGTGGTCGCCAACCTGAAAAGCAAGAAAAAGGTTTCCGGCGAGGCGCTGCTGTACGCCGTGGGCAGGCAGGGCAACGTGGATGAATTGAATCTCGCTGCCGGCGGACTGGAGGCCGATGCGCGGGGACGGATTAACGTGGATGAGGAATACCGCACCAAACAGCCGCATATTTTTGCTGTCGGCGACTTGATCGGGTTTCCGAGCCTGGGTTCCGTCTCCATGGAACAGGGACGCATCGCCGCCGCGAAAGCGTTTGGAATGCCGGTCAATTCCAACCGCGCGACTTATCCCTACGGGATTTATACGATTCCTGAGATTTCGTTCATCGGAAAGACGGAAGAGCAATTGACAGACGAGGGGGTTCCCTACGAAGTTGGAATGGCTTACTTTCGCGAAATTGCGCGAGGCCAGATCCGCGGAGACACCACGGGCCGCCTGAAGCTGATCTTCGATCCGACCACCAAGGAGCTCCTGGGCGTGCACATCATCGGAGAAGGCGCCTCGGAGCTGCTGCACATCGGGCAGGCAGTATTCGCGCTGAAAGGCACGGTGGAGTATTTCGTGGATACGGTATTCAATTATCCGACGCTGGCGGAGTGTTACAAGGCGGCGGCGTTCAACGGCCTGAATAAACTAGCCAGGGGTTAGCCCGTGGCCGGAGTGAGGAAAGAATTGCTGAAATTCTTGATGGTTTAAGATTGGCAGGAACACGATGCGCAGGACAGTTGGCGTACTGGTGATGGAACATATCGCAGTGGGTCTTGTGGAGGCCGACAAGGTCCTTGGCCCCCTCAGCATTTACCCGGAAACGATGCAATCGCTTGATCCGCTGCAGTCGATGCCAGCGGAAAGCATCGCGGATTGCATCCGCAAACAGGTCGAGAAAGTCGCGGACGGAGAAAAGATCGAGGCGATCGGAATCGGCTTCCCGGGCATTATCCACAGCGGGGTCGTGGAAGATTCTCCGAATTTTCAACAGGTGAAAGGATTCGCATTGCAAGCGGCCTTGTCTTCGTCGCTGAGCGGCAAAGCCGCGGGCGTGCCAGTCCGGCTGTTTAATGATGCAGACGTAATGGCCGCGGGAATCGCGGCAACGCAAGGCACGTTGCATAAACTTACCCGAGTGTGGACCCTCGGAAATGGCGTGGGGTTTGGGCGCTATCCTTCGAGCGAAGGCGTGTGGGAGGGCGGACATGCGGTTGTCACGCTGGATCCCAAGGAGAACTTCTGCGGTTGCGGAGGACGCGGGCACCTGGAAGGCATTCTTGGCCGCCGCGCGATGCGGCTGCGCTTCCTGGACCTGGAGCCCGAGGAGGTGTTCGAGAATGCCCGAGAAGGCGACGCACGCTGCAGTGAATTCGTAATGTTGTGTCACCGCGCATTGGCGGCAGCCACGGCCACCAGCATTCACATGGAGGGTCCTGGGATGTTTTTCATCACGGGGCCGGACGTAAAATTCATCGACATCGGATTGCTGGACCGGCTGTTGCACGAAATGGTGAAGATGAGCCCGCTGCAGGGCAGCCGCTTTGAAGTGATCCCAACCACGGACGAGATGGGAATCATCGGCGCAGCCGTGAACGCGGAACGCGCCGCGCAAAGATAAGCTTCCGGTGTTGGACGAATCCGTTGCAGCGATTATCGTCTTGCCTTGAACATGGCCTCTGTGCATGGGCATGGGATATACTACGCAACCGAAGAAGTCCATGGCGGTTGATCTGCGAATGAAAGCTCTCCGCATGAAAAACAGGTTACTGTTCGTGGACTGTTTTTCGCGTGGCGTCCTAGTCGCGGTTCTCGCCACAGCGGCAGTTCTCACGCTGTTTGCCGGCAGTTCGACTAAATCCAGCAATCAAATTGACCAGGTCTTGCGAGAGGCGGTCGACCAGAAGAAGCTTCCTGGTGTTGTGGCCATGGTGGCGAGCGCGGGCGGCGTCATCTATCAAGGCGCGTCAGGAAAGCGGGATACCGTTAAGAACATCCCAATGACAGTAGATTCGATTTTTCGAATAGCTTCCATGACTAAACCGATCACGTCAGTGGCCGTTATGCAGCTCGTCGAGAGCGGACGTTTGAAACTGGATGAACCTGTAGCGACCTACCTCCCGGAACTTTCCCAGGTGCAGGTTCTTGAGGAATTCGATGCCAGCACGGGAAAAGCAAAGCTCAGACCTCCCAAAACGCCTCCCACCGTCCGGCAACTACTTTCGCACACCTCCGGGTTCGCCTACGAATTTTTCGATCCACAGTTGCACGCGTATGTGGCCACCGGGGCTGTCCCCAGTGCGCGCCAGGGAGACGATGGGTTTCTGAAGGCGCCCCTCCTGTTTGATCCCGGATCGCGATGGGAATATGGAATCAGTACCGACTGGCTCGGCAAGTTGGTCGAGAAAGTCAGCGGCCAGACTTTGGAGGACTACTTTCGTCACCATATTTTTCAGCCGCTCGGTATGACAGACACATTTTTCAGTGTCCCCTCAGAGAAGCAAGCGCGTGTTGTGGCGCTTCATCAGCGCCAGGAGGACGGCAGTTTTCTGGAGCCGCCGCCGCAGCCCTTCCAGCCGGTGCGATTTTTCAGCGGTGGCGGGGGACTCTACTCGACGGCAAGCGATTATCTAAGGTTCGCGCGCATGCTGCTAAATGGCGGAAAACTCGGCAACAAACGGATCCTTCAGTCCGAAACGGTCGCCCAGATGAGCCGCAACCAGATTGGCGAGTTAATGCTCGTGGAGTTAAGGAGCCAAATACTTCAGTTCGCCAAAGATCCCATTCGCATCCCCGGTTCGCTGGATAAGTTTGGCCTGGGATTTGGAATCAACACCAAGCCCGTCGAAGGCGGCCGTTCCCGCGGGTCCCTGGCGTGGGCTGGTATCTACAACACCTTTTTCTGGATTGACCCGCCCAGGAAAACCTGCGCGGTAATCATGATGCAGATACTTCCATTTAGCGATGATGCAGCGAACTCCGTAGTGGAGCACTTTGAGCGCGCCGTTTACGCGACTCCTGCCGAGACAGTCGCTCCCGGGAGAAGCAACAATTAATCCGTTACGATAATCCCTCAGCTTCTGGATTGGCGACCATCTCACCCAATCTTTAGTCCTGGTAAGGCTTCGGCAGTTCTTCCAGAGATATATCCAACTTCTTGACAAGCAAGGGACGAGCGCCGGATTTCTTTCCGTATTGACAGGTATATTCTCTAGCCGACTTCGGTACAAGTTCCAGAATGAGTGGCTTTACGCCCCTTTTCACTTCGAATGTGTAGCTGCCATCGCGGTTTTCCGCAGGCCGCAAGTTGTATGCCTTCGGCTCACTCAACGCCCTGATGCCGGGCATTAGAGGTTTGTTCCCTGATCGGACTACGAGCAACGCGTCAAACTCCAAGCAGTTCGTAAACTGACCCACGTTGCTCACATTGATGTTGACCATCAGCGGTTGATACCCACTTCGAAGCGAAATCCCACGTAGCCGCATCAGCTCAGCGGAAGGGGATACGAGTGCAATGGCACGCACTTGAAAATCAGCAATTTGTAGGAGACGGCTGCCGCTCGCCGCAGAGTTTTCCCTGCTTCCTGGAGAACGGACAGCATGAGAAATCATGTAGCCAAGCGTGCCCAAACCAAGCAGAGAGAGCAATAGGAGTTTGCCAACGCGATTCGTCAGTCCGGAGTGAAAATACGTTTCTCTTTGAACGCGCCGGCGGGGGGACTGCAAAGTTGCCTGAACTTTGCCCCTGCTCACCCGGTTCGCCTGAGCCTTGAACTGTCCGCCTAATTCCTCGATCTCTACTGATTCCACGGCATCACTTCTGGCGATTTTGACAGCAAGGTTAAGGGCGTGGCGTTCGTGATTCACTTCTTCCTGCGATTCTTCTAGAGCCGACGATCCATCGGCGTATCGCAGGGACTTCCTTATTACGACTTTGTACATCGATGAAGTGCGGCTTAGCCGCGATTCTAGCAGGCAAGGCGGGAGCGGTCGAGGGTGAAGCCATTGAGGGGCCCGAGGACGGTGACGGCGATTTGTTCGGTCTGGAAATACCGCTGGGCAAGGGACTGGAGCTCTTCCCGGGTGACAGCTTCGATGGAAGCGAGAATTTCGTCGAGCGAATAGAAGCGACCGAAGTACAACTCCTGGCGGGCGAGATTGGACATGCGCGAGCTGGTGGACTCGAGCGAGAGCATGAGCGAGCCCTTGAGGTGATTCTTCGAGCGGCGCAGCTCTTCTTCGGTGACCGGCGACTCTTTCAGAGCGCGGAATTCCTGGATGGTGAGATCGATGACGTGGCCGACGGTTTCCGTGGCCGTGCCGGCATAGATGGTCATCATGCCAGCGTCGGAATAGGGCGTCAGCTCGCTAAAGACGGCGTAGGCGAGGCCCTGCTTTTCGCGGATGTTCTGGAACAAGCGGGAAGACATGCCGCCGCCGAGAAGATTATTGAGGACGGCCACGCCAAAGCGGTCTTCGTGTCCGAGAGGAACCGAAGGGACGCCGATGCAGAGATGCACCTGCTCGAGGTCGCGCTTGGCTTCGAGATGAATGGGAGCACCGGGGTGAGGCGCGCCGTCAGTCTCGGCAGGACCGACGGGGCTCATATGGCCGAACTCGCGCTGAACCAGTTCCATCACCTGGCCGTGGGCGACGTTGCCTGCGGCGGTGATGACGAGATGATCCGGCGCGAACCAATTCTGAAAGCGAGTGCGAAGAGCGTCGCGATCGAAGCTGCGGACCGTTTCCGGGGTACCCAGAATGGGCCGGCCGAGGGAATGTTCGGGCCAAAAGCCCCGAGTGAAAATCTCATGGAGGAGATATTCCGGGTTGTCCAAGTCCATCTTGATTTCTTCAAGGACAACCTGGCGCTCTTTCCTGACGTCGTCGGAATCGAACTTAGGGCGGAGAACAAGATCGGCGATGACGTCGAAGGCAATGGGCAGGTGCTCGTCCAGGACTTTGGCGTTGAAGCAAATCTGCTCTTTGGAGGTGAAGGCGTCCAGCATGCCCCCGACCGAATCCATCTCGCGTGCAATGTCCTCGGCAGAACGGCGCTCCGTGCCTTTGAAAACCATGTGCTCCATAAAATGTGCGAGGCCATTTTCCTCGGGAACCTCGCGGCGGGAGCCATTGCGGACCCAGACGCCGATGGAAACGGAGCGGACGTGGGACATGGTCTCCGTGATGACCACGAGGCCATTGGGCAACGCGTGGCGTTCAATGTCCCGGGCGTCCGTGGCAAGAGCCGTCATGTATACATTGTGGCATAGAGGGGCCGCGATTTCCATGCAGGTTCGAAGGGACCCGCAAAATGATTCTGACTGCCTTGACGGACATACGGAGATGAGATAAAGTCCCGCGCAATCAATGAGTTAGGAGGTGGTAACTCCAATGGCACAGGCGGACCTGTCAATTTATGCCAATGTGGTTCCGCGCCCGCTATCGGTCGGCGGACTTTCCATTCGCGAGGATGTCCTCTTTACCGACGCCAAGGGCCAGGAGAGCGACCGGAGCCGGAAGAAGGCGGAAAAGCTGCTTGAAGACTGGAGGGTCGTCCTGTCTGGCGTGTTGGAACCGAATGAGACGGTCTTCCACATCGTGAAGAATTGCCAGGCGCCGGTCAGCGCGCTGGAGCAGCTTATGCTGGGCTGGCACGCATACGGGGTCACGGCAACGATGCTGGTTCTCACGAACCTCAGAATCCTTCATCTGGGACTAACCGGGCGCGGAAAGTGGAAAAGAGTCCTGAAGAGTGTGCGCTGGGGCGACGTGGCGGAGGCAAAAGTAAAGGGGTGGATCGGCCGCGTCCTGGATCTGAAGTATGCAAACGGGAAAAAAGACAGGTACTGGAGAGTGCCGGGACGGGATGGGCGAAAAATCAAGGACATCGTGGCGGCGGTTCTCCCTGCGAGCCGTGGCGAAGCCACACCCGCGCAGGAAATGATTTCCCTGTGCCCGGACTGCCGGAACGCAATGACCCCGCAGAACTATCGCTGTAAGCAGTGTGGACTCGGATTCAAGGACGAAAAGAATCTGCTGAAGTGGACTCTGCTGATTCCGGGGGGCGGATACTTGTACTCCGGTTTTATCGCGCTTGGCATCATCAGCGTGCTGGTGGAAGGAGTGTTTACTTTGGAAGCCATATTCTACGTTCTGATGGCGGCAGGTTTCGTGCAACCTTCAAGAATGCAGGATGGCAGCGTGCCGGCGCGAGCGGATTTGTGGATTACCGCAGCGGTATTCGCGGTCATCGCGGGCCTGAACAAGACGCTCGAATACCTTCACGGCCGGCGCGTCATACGAACTTTTCTTCCCTTGAAAAAACCAGGGCAAGTATGAAACCCCGTTCAGGTTAGAGGAGTTTCTCGTCGGGATTCAGGCGGCCGTACTCGCTCGTGTAGTGGAGCGGAACATCGGAATAGGTGCCCCTCTCGCACAGATAAACCTCGCAAGAATCGAAAGGTCTGGAATAGATGTGAATGCTAACGGCGCGCTGGTTAAATTCGGTCAAGTTTTTGACCTCGTGGACGGGCTCGACGGGATTCACGTAAGCGGGGTGAGTGGCATCTAGATCATAAGTATCGGTGGGGATGATTTTGCAGGTGCCGTGACCGGCGTCGCGCTGGTCCACGCGGTAATTCTGGACGCGGAGGCGGCCGATGGGAGCGGACATCCAACAATTCTGGCCGCGATGATTGTGGATGCGGCTGTGCTGGCCGATGTCCCAGCAAATGGTCATGCACTCGAAGACGTTGTTCCTGAAGATGAGATTACGCGTGTAATTGCCTTTGGAAAAGAAAAGATACTTGTCGAGGGACTCCGGGCGGACGGCGTGGCGGATGACGTAGTCCTGCACGTTCTGTAGAGTGAAGTCGAGCTCGGGGATGGCGGCCAGGTCCTTGACCCAATCGGCGATATTGAGTTGTTCGATCGCGACGTTCTGAGCCATCGGAGCCTCCAGGGAAATCCGGGAAAATTCAGGGATTGCTTGAGAATTATACCGCTAAACGAAGCGGAAGTAGGAAAGTTAAGGAGCTAAAGAAAGAGGTACTCTGTAGTTTGAAATGCGGACGGCCTTGCCGGGCCGTTCAAAGAGCACAAGGGAGCGATGGAACTTCTGGGCAAATCAAGAGAAGAGTTGCGAACGTTCTGCGCGGCGCTGGGCGAGCCGGCGTATCGCGGCGGGCAAATTTATCACGCGCTGTATGCGGAACGTAAATTCGATGTGGCGCGAATGGCGAATTTGCCGACGGCACTGCGAGAACGGCTTTCGAATGAAGCGCGGATTACACTTCCAGACGTGAAGCAGCGGTTTGCTTCGGCGGATGGATCGGTAAGGTATCTGTTTGCGCTGGCCAGCGGCGATGGAAAACAAAGCGAATTTAACACAGAGGGCGCAGACGACGCGGAGCGGAAAGAGAAGAAAAGACCGAATCGGCCAGCTTCGGTCGAAGCCGTGTTCATGCCGAGCGAGGGGCGACAAACGGTTTGCATTTCGACGCAAGCTGGTTGCGCGGTCGATTGCCACTTCTGCCTGACGGCACAGCTCGGATTGATTCGAAACCTGACGGCGGGAGAGATCCTGGCGCAGGCACTGCTGCCGCTGGAAGAGCACAAGGCGGAGCTTGCGCCGCAGACGAACGTGGTGCTGATGGGTCAGGGCGAGCCGCTGTTGAATTTCGAGCCGGTGATGGCGGCGGTGCGGATCATGTTGGACGGGCAAGGCATGGGAATCTCGCCGAAGCATGTGACGCTTTCGACGAGCGGGATTGTCCCGGGAATCGAGCGGCTGGCGCAGGAAAAGGTACGGCCCAAACTGGCGATCTCGCTAAACGCTTCCCATGATGAGCAACGCGATGCGCTGATGCCCATCAATAAGAAGTATCCGCTTGCGGTGCTGATGGATGCTTGCAAGAAATATCCACTGCGGCCCTGGGAGCACTTGACGTTCGAATACGTGATGCTGGGCGGAATCAACGATTCGGCGGAAGATGCGCGGCGCGTGGTGAAGTTGCTGGCGCCAATAAAATCCCTGAAGGTAAATCTGATTCCGTGGAACCCGGGAGAGCTCCCCTACCAGGAATCATCGCCAGAAAGGATTGAGGAGTTTCGGCGAATTTTGGTGGACCGCGGCGTGCCGGCGTTTGTTCGTTATTCGCGCGGACGGGATGTGATGGCGGCGTGCGGACAACTGGCACTCTTGGACAGCTCCACTCAAACCGGCCTGGTATCCATTATCCAGTAGGGGAGCAACATCCCGACAGCGCAGGGACAAGCGCTGCACCCCTACGAGGAGAATGCGATCAGACCTTGCGAATGCCGACTACGGACATGAGACGGCCTGACACGGCGCCTTCCTTGCGGTAACTGAAGAAAAGATCGCGGCGGCAGGCGGTGCAAAGGTCAACGACGAAGATGTTTTGCGCGCGGAGGCCTGCGTCGAGGAGTAGCGCGCGATTGGCTTTGCGGAGATCGAGAAAGACGTTCTTCGGTGGGGGCTGGTGGCCCGGCGGCATCCTGTTGAGCCATTGGAGCGAATTGGGCTCGTCGCCGGTGCGGAGTTCATCGAACCAGTCCGAAGCATTCGAAAACTGAGATTTGAATTCGACGGCAACTTCCGTGCCGACTTCGTAGCAGCAGCCCCCGATCGAAGGGCCGATGGCAGCGAGCAGGCCATCTGGCCTCGAGCCGAACTGCATTTGCATTTTCCCAATGGCTTTTGTGACGATGCGTTGCAGTGTGCCGCGCCAGCCGGCATGAACGGCGGAGACGGCTCTCTTTTGGGGATCGACGAGAAGAATGGGGACGCAATCGGCAGTCTGAACGCCGAGAAGCAAGCCGGGGCGAATGGTCGCGGAAGCGTCACCGCGACAGGACTCGGCGGGCACGGAATCGAAGACTTGTACAACATCCGAATGGAATTGCCTGAGGGTAACGAGCGTGAGAACGTTTGCATTGAGCGCAGATTGAAAGAGGTGACGATTTTCGAGAACAAGTTCCCGCGTGTCCCATGCCGCGAAACCGAGATTCAAGACCCTTTTGCCTTCGAGAGCGCTGACGCCGCCCGGCCGCGTGCTGAAGCCGTGGACGAGCCAGGGAATTTTCGTGAACGCCGGCGCTTGCAGAATTCGAATGCCCTGGGCGACGTGCTCGGTCCAAGCGGGCGCTGAAATCGCTCGGATACGCTGTTTGTGGACGATGCGCCTGGCCGTCAGTGATTTCGTGGGAGCCACAACTCTACCAGTATAATCGGAGACAGCCGGTGAGCCGAGCGCTGGAGGCGTCTTGATCATAGGAATGGGCGTGGACATTGCCGAGGTGGGCCGCATCCAGGCGGCGATTGAGCGCCATGGTGAAGTATTTCTGAGACGGGTGTACACGGCGAAGGAACGAGAGTACTGCGAGCAGTTCAAAAACAGATACGAACGCTACGCCGGACGCTTTGCGGCGAAAGAAGCGGGGATGAAGGCTTTAGGAACAGGCTGGCGACGCGGGGTGCGCTGGGTCGATTTGGAGGTGGTGCGGGAGGCGGGCGGGCGGCCGACGCTGGCACTGGGGGGCGAGGCGGGAAAAATTGCCCAGCAGCTCGGAGTGAAGTATGTCGCGCTGAGCATCACGCACACAAAGGCTCAGGCACTCGCGCAAGTCATTTTCGAGGCATAGGCGAGCCAGCCATGACTAGAGCGGGAATTTATTCCGGCCCGACGAGGGTCGGCTGGGACTCTGCTTTCTTGCGTTTCTTCAACAGCCCCTCAACCTCTGGAGGAAAACGCTTTGTCGGTTGTCCGAAGCAGCGGCGCCTCGCGCCCGCGCGCCGACACTTTCTCCAGCGACTCGATCTCACCATTCCGCACCAGCAGCGCACAATCGAAATTGTTGACCGTGGGGCAAACGTGCCGGGGCAAGAGATAAAGCGCTTCCCCTACCTGTGGAGCTGCGGCTCCTCCCTCCACCGCCATGGGCAAATGCTCTTCACTGGGCGAAAGCGGCGTCAGTTCCGGACGTCCAACGACCACGCAGGTGGGAACACCGGCGTCGGCTGATACTGTCTTGTGCCCGGCATCGCAGGTGACAATTCCCGCGCGTGGCCGGCTAACCACGCGTGTCAGCATCAACACCGCCGGCCGATAGCCATACTCTTTGGGGAGCTGCGCCAGGCTCGTGGCATCGCAATAGACAATGGTTCCAGGCGAAATCCGGTGGATGAATCCTCCCTTGCGAAAGCCTGCGTAAGAAAGCGAGCACGGGAACGTCGGCGTTCCTGCCGTGATCACCTCCGGCACTCCCATTCCGCTGCGCTCAACCTCTCTCACAACTTTCAGCAAGTGGTGGTAGCCGTCATGCGCCGCCTCGGTCCGTTCGGGCTCTTCCAGTTCTCCGTATTGGCTGTCGTAGTAGTGCAAACCGCGGAACTCCAGGCCGCCGGCGCCAATCGCGCGCGCCAGTGCGACAACTTCGCCGCTTTGGCTCTGCTCGATGCCGGTGCGGTTCATGCCGGGATTTATGTCGAGAAAAACCCCAGCGCGGCTGCCGCGCCATTGCCGCACCTGTTCTTCGTTCTCGGCCAGGACGGAAATGCGCACGTCCGGGAACTGCTCCGCTATTTCCCGCACCCGGCGCGCATTTGCACCTATCGATGGGTAGGCTAAGAGAACGTCTGCCGCGCCGCACTGGCAGGCCACCAGCAGTTCCAGCGTCGTCGCGCACTTGAAATTGCGGATGCCGCGCTCGACCAGCATGCGCACGGTGTAGCCGAGCTTTGCCGTCTTGATGTGCACGCGCCAGCGATCCGCATCGCCGCCCAGCAGCTCCACCGTCCGCTCCACGTTTGAAGCAATGCTTTCCGGATACATCAAAAGCGCAGGGGTAAGCACATCTTCGATACCGGACACTTTATAGCGCTGGTCCCAGGCGAATTCATTCAGCATGGATTTCTGCGCAGCCATCGCGGCCTCGATGATAGCGCGTAAGAGCGCCTCGCAGCCACAGAGTACGCAAGCACCAGTTTTTCGGGCCCCCGCACACAGCCAACAAGCAGCGCTGGTTGACCGCCTCAATCCCTGATAGTAGGCTTTCTGAACTTTCATGTGCGCGACACGTCCCGACCTAGCCGCGCGTCCTGAGCCATCGGACTTGATTCGTGGCCTTGGTCTGTGGTCGGCGACCGCGATCGTCATTGGCGACACCATCGGCACGGGCATTTTTCTCGTCACCAGCGACATGGCCCGTGCCGTCGGTTCAGCCAGGCTCGTTTTTACCACCTGGATTTTCGGCGGGCTCATCGTGCTTTTCGGCGCCTTCTGTTATGCCGAACTGGGCGCAGCCTTCCCCAAAGCAGGCGGCCCCTACGTCTACCTCAACCGCGGTCTCAGCCCCCTCTGGGGGTTTCTCTTCGGCTGGATGAGCTCGTTTCTTGAGCGGCCTGTGGCGATGGCTACGCTGGCGGCCGGATTTCTGCGATTCGCCGGATTCCTGTTCCCGGTTGTGGCCACACCCTTGTTCACACACCATATCGGACGATACGACTTCGTCTTCACCGCGGCCCAGCCGCTCGCGGCGCTGGTGGTGCTGGCCGTCACCGCGATCAATTATCTGAGTGTGCGCATGGGCGGCGCTATCCAGGTGCTGCTGACATCCCTGAAGATAGGCACGATCATGGTGATTGTGGTCGCGGGCGTGCTATTCGGAAAGCAAAATGCTCTCGAAGCGGCACCCCTGGTCACGCCTCTGGGTTTGGGAATGATCGGCGCCTTGCTGACCGCCCTGGTTCCTGCCATGTGGGCCTACAACGGTTTCAATGACCTCGGCGACTTGGGCGAAGAAATTCTGCGCCCTCAAAAGAACATCCCTCGAGCCATCATCCTGGGACTGCTCACTGTGGGCGGTCTGTACCTGCTGGCGAATGTCGTTTACTTCCACACATTGCCATTCGCAAAGCTGATGCAATCACAGCACGTCGCGTCGGATGTGGTCCAGTCGTTCGCCGGCTCTCGCGGGGCGGCTTGGCTGACCGTAGCCATGGCCATCTCCGCTCTCGGAGCTCTCCACGTCGTGATCCTAACCGGCGCCCGCATTCCTTACGCCATGGCTCGCGATGGCGTCTTCTTCCAATTTGCCAGGCGCATTCACCCCTCTTTTCGCACTCCCAGCGGTGCGCTGATCTTTCTGGGCTCCCTCGCGGCGCTGCTCGCACTCAGCGGAACTTACGAAGAGCTCTATTCGCTCTTCGTTTTTGCCGTGTGGATTTTCTTTGCGCTAACTGCGATTGCCCTGCTTCGTTTGCGCAAAAAAGAGCCCAATCTGTCCCGGCCGTACCGCGCCTGGGGCTATCCCTGGACGCCGCTCATCTTTTTGGTTGCCGCGGTCGCCCTTACCGTGAACTTGTGGATGATCCGGCCTGTGCGCTCCTCGCTGGGCCTGGCAGTCATCCTGGGAGGCATTCCATTCTTCTACCGCTGGCGCAAGTCGCCTCGCGCCTCCGCCGCAGCCCGCAGTCATGGCTAACCTATCTAGACCGTTTCCCTGCGGACTTGTCACCAAGTCATCGTTTCCCCGTGGTGACGAAAAACCGGTACCTTTAAGCGATCGACGTATCCGGAAAGGCGGCCTATAAGATCTCTTGCAAGCCCAGTCGCGCCACTCGAGCCTGAAGTTTATGAAGACTGCATGTGGTCTGACCCGTCACCCTTTGCGATTGACGGGGTATCCGGAACTTACGAGGAAATATCTATTTATCTTAACTTCCGGTTTGCAGACGACTCGCTCATAACTCGTCTTCCGCTGCCCGCAACCGCCGGGTTGTGGGCTCTTCACATTTTGGATCGCTTGTCTTCTACTCGAAATATTGTATCCTTCTTGTTCCTTCAGCATGGGGGCTCTTCATGGCCGAGAATCTTCCCGCCGCCAGCTTTGCCGGTCGGCGCCGCTTCAGTCCTCGCACGATCATTTCGATCCTGTTACTTGTGGGACTCGTGGCCGGGTTAATCGGTTACAAAGCGCAAGGTGGACTTAAGCGAATCAGCAAATTGCAAGCGACAGGTTCGCTCGGTTTGCATCCGGAAGCCCTTCATCGTCCCCCCGGACCGGAACTGATCGCCACCGGCGCTCAAACCCTGGCGTACCTGAAGATCGTCTGGCCGGCGTTGCTGTTCGGACTGCTCGTCAGCGCGGCGGTTCACGCCACGATTTCGCCGCGACACTTAGCCACGCTCTTGGGACAAGGCGATCTGAAGCCGCAGCTCGCAGCTGCAGCGGTCGGTGCTCCCCTCATGTTGTGCTCTTGTTGCGTAGCGCCGATGTTTGCCGCCGTCTACCGCCGGAGCCAGCGCCTGGGACCGTCGCTGGCATTCACGCTGGCAGCGCCATCTTTGAATCCCGCTACCCTCGCCCTGACGTTCATGATATTTCCTCTGGCAGTTGCCGGGACGCGCTTGGTCACGGCCGTGTTTTTGGTGGTGATCGTTTCAGCGCTGGTGGCGCGCGTTGCCGGAGGCGTGCAGGTGCGGACGGCTGCCGTAGAGGAATTCGCAGAAACGGGAGACGCCGTAGGTGACATCCTACGGACCTACTTCCGCTCGCTCGCGCACATCACCGTACGGACGGTGCCGTGGATCTTGCTGGGCATTTGGGTTTCCATGATGATCGCGAACCGCATCCCGATCGAGGCGCTGACTTCCGGGAGCTCGAAGGTGCCGATTCTGCTGGTGGCGGCGACGGGAGCGCTGCTGCTGACCATGCCCTCCTTTTTCGAGATACCGCTGGCGTTGTCGTTGCTCGCCACCGGCGTTTCCGCTGGAGCCGCTCTGGCGGTGTTGATAGCAGGCCCGGCGATTAACCTCGCGTCGTTGCTGGTGATTGCGCGACAAAGTCACTGGAAGGTTGCGCTGTTAGTGGCGGCGGCCGTGTGGACCACCGCCGTTGCCGCCGGACTTTTGATTGGCTAGTATTTTGTCTGCTTTCTTCGTCGGAAGGTGAAGTGTGGCAACTTTTCGGCAATCACCGGTCAACATCCCTGGGAACAGCGACGCTCTGCTTGCCGGATGGGTGAGTGACGCTCGCTCAAGGACACTGGAGTTAGTGGCCGATCTGTCCGACGAGCAGCTCATGGGTCCGCAACTCCGGATCGTGAATCCTTTATTATGGGAAATCGGGCACGTTACCTGGTTCCAGGAAAAATGGGCGCTACGGCACGCGGGCGGCGAGGCGCCGATCCGCGCAGACGGGGACGCGCTGTACGATTCGGCAGCCATCCCGCACGATACACGTTGGAGCCTGCCGCTGCCTTCGCGCGACGACACCGTGGCCTACATGACGACGGTACGCAACCGAGTGTTGGAGCGTATCGGGCAGGGAAAACTCACCGAACAGGAACGCTATTTCATCACGTTGGGCGTTTTCCACGAGGACATGCACACGGAAGCTTTCACGTACACTCGGCAGACTCACGGATGGCGTGCACCCTTTTTTTCCGGCTTGGAACCAACCAACTCCGGCGAGACGGGCCCTCTCCGCGGAGATGCGCAAATTCCCGGCGGACGTTTTCTCCTGGGAGCGCTTCACGAAGAGCAGTTTGTTTTCGACAACGAAAAGTGGGCGCACCCGGTCGAGGTCCGTCCTTTCGCTATCGCGCGCGCGGCCGTGACGCAATCGGAATTTCTGGAGTTCGTCGAGGCAAAGGGATACAGCCGGCGGGAATTCTGGAGTGAGTCCGGGTGGCGCTGGCGCGAGAGCGCAGGCGCAGAGCATCCTGTGTACTGGAAGCTCGAAGCTGCGGCACGCTGGTTGCGACGTAATTTTGATCATTGGGTGCCGCTGGAGCCGCATCGTCCTGTGCTGCATGTCAACTGGTGGGAAGCGGAAGCTTACTGCAACTGGGCGGGGCGCCGATTGCCCACCGAGCTCGAATGGGAGGTGGCCGCGTCCGCCGACCCGTCGTACTTGGGCAAAGAACTCGCGGGGGGGAAGCGCCGCTTTCCTTGGGGCGATAACCCACCGGCGCCGGAGCGCGCCAACTTGGGCTGGCGAGCCATGGGCGCCGTGGATGTCGGCGCACTGTCGGAAGGCGACAGTGCCTTCGGTTGCCGCCAGATGATCGGCAACGTCTGGGAATGGACTGCCGGCGACTTCGGCCCATACCCCGGCTTCGAGGTCGATCCCTATCGCGAGTACTCGCAGCCCTGGTTTGGCACCCACAAGGTGCTGCGCGGTGGCGCCTGGCCGACCCAGCCGCGCTTGCTCCGCAATACCTGGCGGAACTTCTACACTCCGGATCGCCGCGACGTATGGGCAGGATTCCGCACCTGCCGGCGCAACATCAACGAGTGAGGATCGCCCTAGTTACGCCCGCTCCCGCAGAGGTCCATACCGGGAACCGGACCACCGCAGATCGCTGGGCACGGCTCCTTGGCGAACTGGGGAACCACGTCAACGTCGGGAAAGACTGGAACGGGGAAGAATGCGACCTGCTAATCGCGTTACACGCGCGGCGCAGCTCTCTTGCCATTCAACGTTTCCGCCAGGAGCGTCCGCACGCTCCGATCATTGTTGCTCTTACTGGCACGGATCTCTATGGCGATTTGGAGAACAGTGCGGAAGCGATTTGTTCGCTGGAGCTGGCATCCAGGATCGTGGTCTTGCAAGCGCTCGGCGTCGAAACCGTCCACGAAAGCGCGCGGCGAAAGGTGCGTGTGATCTACCAATCTGCGGAGCGCCCCTCCCCGCCCCCACGGCGTGAGGAGAGCTGTTTCCAGGTTTGCGTACTGGCGCACCTGCGAGCGGTCAAGGACCCTCTGCGACCTGCCTATGCCGTACGTGAGTTGCCAGCCTCTTCCAGGATCCAGGTGAAGCACGCTGGCGCCGTGCTCGACCCGGATTTTACCCGGCAAGTAGAAGCCGAGCAGCGCACGAATCCGCGTTACCAATGGCTGGGACCTCTGGCGCACGAGGATGCCGTGGACGTGTTGGCTCGCTCCCACATGCTTGTGCTCACGTCGCGGCTCGAGGGCGGAGCCAACGTCATCAGCGAAGCAATCGCAGCATCCGTACCGGTCATTTCGTCGCTCATACCGGGCTCGGTTGGTATCTTGGGAACCGACTATCCGGGATACTTTCCCGTCGGCGACAGCGCTGCCCTTCGGGAGCAATTGCAGCGCGCGGAATCCGACGACGGGTTTTATCGCGACCTCCAACTATGGGTCGCAAGGTTGCACCCACTGGTAAGCCCGGCCCGCGAGCGCGAAACCTGGGAGAGCTTATTGACCGAACTCATTTGAACAACTGTGGTGCTTTCCACGTCCTGGCACAATGCCGCAACCGCCACCGCCTCGTTCTAAATTTAATGGTCGATTCGATTCCTTGACCAGCCGTTGTTTACGAGGGACTGGATATGACTGTACTCTGCTAATCCCAAAATAACCGAAAGGAGAGTGGACCCCCTTGGCATGTTGGTTCTTCGAAGCTGGGCACACTGCCGCCGAATTCTGTGTGCGCCACATGATGGTCACGTACGTCCGCGGGCACTTCAAAAACGTTCACGGTCAGCTCAACTTCGACCCCGCAAACCCGCAACGCTCCTCGGTGCAGGTCGAGATCGACGCCGGCGGGCTGTGGACAGGAGAGCCGGACCGGGACGCACATCTGCGCAGCGCTGATTTCCTCGACGTCGAGCACCACCGCACGATCACGTTCTGCAGCCGCGAAGTGAGCTTGCTCGGCGACCACGATTACTCGGTCATCGGGAACTTAACCATCCGCGGCGTGACTCGCCCCTGCAAACTTCGCGTTACCTATCTTGGGCAGTGGCAAACGCCTTGGTGGGAGAATGGCGTGGACAAGGGCCCCAAGACTCGCGCGGGCTTCATGGCCACTACCATGATAAACCGCCACGACTTCGGCGCGAGCTGGAACGCACCGCTGGACCGCGGCGGGATTGTTGTTGGCGATCTCGTCGAAATCACCATCGACGCGGAGGCAATCCTCGAAGCGGCTTAAGGGCGTATTGCGGCCTCTCTTATATTGCCTTGAAAACTCCACTTAGCGCATGGCGTTGATCGCGGGCGGATGACGGGCTATCCGGAACTTACGAGGAATTATCAATCCGGCCTGTGCGCTCCTCGCTGGGCCTGGCAGTGATCTTGGGGGGGCATTTCATTCTTCTACCGCTGGCGCAAGTCGCCTGGCGCTTCCGCCGCGGCCTGCGGTCATGGTTAACCTAACGAAGCTTCTTTTAGCTCCGTCAAACTGCATTTTTAATCTTTTCAGTTTGACACTCGCGAAGTCCCCACTTATCGTTCACAATGTGGCACGAATTTGTCCAAACATAGAGCCGGTGCCTCTTCCAGCTTGGGTTCCCCTTGTTGCCTGCGGGGCCATATTGCGGCGCCTCCAGACGGCTCAATGAGACCACGCATTTGGTGCTCGAGGTGAAAGGTTATTCGCTGCCGATGGGGTTGCGTTTCCGGAAGAATGTGCCGTCTCTGTGCGGGTTCTCGTTTTAATCACCACGGCAGGTTTGAGACTCGGTTTCTCGTTCACGGAGGAGAATCTTGAACGCGAGCATACGCCCGATTCCCGCTTCACTGATAATGTGCGCGGTGACGCTCTTTCTTGGAATGACTACGCTGACAGCTCAGAACCCGAATTTCCATAATGCGCCGGCGTCTGCCAAGGAATTGAAAAACCCTTATGAGGGGCAGCGATTGGCCTCTGCCAGGCCGCTCTATCATCTCCGCTGCGCCCGCTGCCACGGCGAGAACGGAGAAGGATCGGGAAACATCCCCGCTCTGGCCGGCGGCCGGGCGCAGTCTGCCAGCGACGGCGAACTCTTCTGGTACGTCACCAAAGGCGATGTAAACAATGGGATGCCGTCCTGGTCCACTCTGCCGAGACCGCAAAGATGGCAGATCGTAACTTATCTGCGAGTTCTCGGAGGCTCCAAACCTGGTTCCCCCCGGGTGCGCACGACACCGGCCGAGGCCGTTGCTGCGGGCTTGAGTGCGCCCCCTCCGAAGGCTCCGTTCACCGATTACCGTTTCGAAAAGCCCGGCAAGATTCGAAAGATCACATTGCAGGATCTGCCCGCGCCGTTCGCCACATCCTCGGCGGGCAACGGCCCGCAACTCGTGCCCCGTCCAGAAAAGGCCTGGCCGCAAGTTCCGGCGGGGTTCAAAGTGGAGCAATACACGAAGGGGCTCAATGATCCCCGGTTGATTCGAACTGCGCCCAACGGGGATTTCTTCGTCGCCGAAAGTCACACAGGCGATATTCGAGTCTTCCGCGGAATAACCGCGGAGGGCAAGCCGGAACAGGGGGAAATTTTCGCCGAGGGCCTGAACCGCCCGTTCGGCATCAACTTTTATCCTCCGGGGCCCGATCCGCAATGGATTTATGTCGGAAATACGGACTCGGTTGTACGATTCCCATACCAGAATGGAGATTTGAAGGCGCGCGGCCCTGCGGAACACATCGCGGATGTGCCTGGCGGCGAAGGTCACTGGACGCGGGACATCCAGTTCACGCCCGACGGCAAGAAAATGTTCGTGTCCGTGGGTTCGGCTTCGAATGTGGACGACCCTGATACGACGCCAGCAGAGAAGAATCGAGCCGATATCCTCGAGTTCAATCCGGATGGGACGGAGATGCGCGTTTATGCGTACGGCATCCGCAACGCCGTAGGGCTGGCCATCAATCCCACGACGGGCGAGTTATGGTGTTCCGTAAATGAACGCGACGCACTGGGAGACAATCTGGTTCCGGACTATATCACTCATGTCCAGGAATCCGGCTATTACGGCTGGCCGTGGTGGTATATGGGCGGTCACCAGGACCCGCGGCACAAGGGCAAACATCCGGAGCTAAAAAACAAAGTCATCACTCCTGACGTGATACTTCATCCGCACAATGCCTCGCTGGAAATGACTTTTTACAACGGCAAGCAATTCCCGGCGGAATACCAAGGCGATATTTTCGCCTCCGAGCATGGATCCTGGAATCGATCGGTCCGCGTGGGATATGAAGTGATTCGAGTACCGCTGCATCAGAGCGGTCACGCGAGCGGGGAATATCAAGATTTCATGACCGGATTCGTCGTGGATAATGGACACGTTTGGGGGCGCCCCGTCGGCGTTGCGGTTGCTCCGGATGGCTCGCTGCTGGTTACCGACGACGGCTCCAAATCCATTTGGCGGATTAGCTACACCGGACAATAACCTCCTTAGTGGCGGAAACCCACTGAATCAGTTTCCATTTGACAAAGCGGCGTACATCCCCAGATCGGCTCTCTTCGCCCGGCTGGAAAATTCGTTACAACGCGAGATCTAACTGTTGAATCTCCCGCCAGATGGCCGGCTCGACCGGGATGCCTTTCGCCAGATTCTCACTTCGGGTTTGGAGCACGCGCTCGCCGGGGTATCGCACGCGCTCACCGCCCGTGACTGAGGATTGAAAATGTTCGATGATTTGGTTCGCAAGGCGATCCAAAGTGCCGGCTTGCTCCATAGGGGCCGGATCGAGAGCGATGAACACCTGCGAGAGGTTGGTCTCCCGCTCGGATTCGGCAGGAATCTGGTGTGTTGCCAATCCTCCTGATAGCAGCGCTGCCAGCAAATCCAGCATTAATGCCAATCCCGAACCCTTCCAATAACCGATCGGCAAAGCTCTCTTTGACGTCTCGATGGCAGCGGGATCGCGAGTGAACTGCCCCGCAGTGTCAAAACCGCCGTCCACCGGCAATTGCTCGCCCCTCATGCGATAAGCCGCCAGAGCGCCGTAGGAAAACTGCGACATCGCCATGTCCAGGACCACATGTCCCTTCGGCCGCGGCACGGCGATAATCAGAGGATTGTTGCCGGCGCGGGGATCGCTGGCGCCCCAAGGCGGAAGGTTTGCCAGCGTGTTCGTCCAGCAGATCCCGATTACGCCGGCGTCAGCCGCCTGCCAGCCGTAGCTGCCTCCGCGCATCCAATGATTTGTGTTCGCCAAAGCGACACAGCCGATGCCGTGCTGACGACAGAGCGCGATAGCCCTGGCCATGCATTGGTAGGCATTCAGATTGCCGGGACCGCTCTTTCCGTCCCAGCGCTCCAGCGACCCAAACGTTTTCACGATCTCCGGCTCCGCATTGATAACAATGATCCCGCTCTGAATCATGCGAAGGTATTGGGGAAAGCGATTCAATCCGTGCGAGTAGATTCCGTCGCGGCTGGCTTCCGCGAAGAGGCGTGCGGAAAGAGCGGCGCGCTTCTGCGCGAAACCGAGCTTGAGCAATACGCGCAGAAGAACATCGAGAACATCCGTGTAAGGTACTCGAAGCATGATCAATCTTCCCTTCGCCTGGCTGCGCTCGCCCAAGACAGATATCCCCGGCAACGGGGACTTCCTGGTCCCCGCCAGGGCGCAAAGAGCGCGCCTCTTCGGATCGCTGCTAACCATAACACCCCCGGGGGATCTTGGATGTGTAGCAAGCAAGGGACTTGCGAAAAGCGGTTTTGGAAGTGTGGCAATGATTGGAGTTAGCAGACGATTTTTCGGATGTGTGGCAGGGAAAGGAGATAGGCGAAGAACGTCCCGTAGCTGCATCTCCGGGGGCGGAAGCCCGTGAGACTTCGCTGGAGTCCGAAATGCGGAAAGGGATGCCCCGTACCCCCACCCCCCACCTTTTTGTAAGTGCTGATTCTACAGGGGTTACGGGAGAATTTTTCGTAAGTGCGGATTCTAAAGGAGTTATAAGTCCTTTGTTTCCCGCAGATCCGAGGGGTGTCTGTAAGTGCGGATTATAAAGGAGTTGCGGGAGGGGGGTCTCGGAAGTGCGGATTATAAAGGAGTTAGTGGTGAGTGGCGAGTAACGAGGGATCAGGGAAGAACGAAATGACGAGGAGTTTTCACCACAGAGGACACAGAGGGCACAGAGATGGGGAGAAGAGGGAGAAAGGAAAGAGACGCGGTTGAAGGTCGAAAGTTGAAGGTTGAGGGTCAACACAAGCGAAGAAGAATCCAACGTCCCGAGAAACTCCCCGACAAACTCGCGGCAGGCGGGACAGGTGTCGACACCCCGACCCGGTCCCCCAGAGGCTCCCCGAGGAGGTCGGGGCCCCGACCAAGGCGGGGCAAGCAGGCCGGGGTGGCGGGGTAAACGCCGCGGGCAGAGGTTTCGCGGAGAGGAGGTGGCAAGACAATGATCTGAGCCAGGAAACACGAGGGAGAATAGCACAGAAGTAAACGGTTTGTCAATTACTTTGTTGGTTAGCGTTCGAATGGAGCGGGAATGTGTTGAAAAAGCTGGGGTTGAGGGCTGATATGGGGATGCGTTCCGCAGGGCCACGATTGATGTGAAGAACCCCACTGGTCTTTTGGCTCAGGGTCGAGGCAGGGGATGAAGGGAAAGGCCGGTCAAGCGGGCGATGCGGGAAAAATCCTTGTCGCGAGTGAACACGGTGACGCGATGCTGCAGGGCAATCGCGGTGATCAGAGCATCAATGGTCGTTAGGCTCGCGCCCTGGGCACGTGCCAGCCGGAAAATGGCCGCGGCTTTGCGGTGGGTTGGGAAGCCACTGGGGTCGAGCAATTCCCATTGAGAGAGATGGCGCTCGATCCGGCCGACATGGCGAGTGAGGCCTTGTAGGATTTCAGCGACTACGACGCCGGTTAACGCAAAGGGCTCTGCTTCGCTAATCATGCGGCGCGACTCATCGCCCGCACGGCCCGACGCGGGGCTGAAAAAGTCGGTCCAAACGGAACTGTCCACCAGGATCATCTATGGATCAGGGACGGTTCTTCCGCATGGCTTTCAAATCGCCCTTCCAGATGTTAGGTCTGGCCTACTGCGCCTGTCAGGGTTTCTCTTCAGCGCGGAAGAGGCTTTGTTGTACCGGCTGTTCGGTGGGCTGGACAGCCTCGCTGTAGGCACGCTCCATTAGAGCCGGAGCGCCCAAGTAATCGGTCGCGTGGATCATGAAATACATGTCCCGGCCCGACTTGTCTAGAATTGGCCAAGCCTTGGCGGACACATAGCCCAACTCCGACTTGAATCGGGCCACCATTTCGTCCTTTACAGTCAGCAATTTTTTCTGACGAAGGTCAGGCCAATCATTCCTGCCCCACCAGTTCTCCAAGACAGAATCGCGCTTCACAGCCGTAACTGCGCGCCTGTACCACCATCCGGCGAGAAAGTAGAAGAGTTCAAATTTGTTGGATTTCCCAGTCTTGTAGCTGGCGAGCTTCTTCACCGTACTCCAATGACATTCAAATGTGCGCTGGTCAAGTAAACAAAAGGTTGCCTCTTTTTCTCCGATCCTGCGCGAACTAAGAATCGAGTCCACCTTGCGATTGAAATCTCCACAAAAAACCTCTACCTCACGATCTCTTGTGGTAGCTTGAGAGGCTTTCAGAAACCTGAGCAAATCACAGCCCGCTTTGCTTTTTTCAAAGAGGTAGAAATGCCGAAGCCATTGTGGCTCTATTTCCAAAACGAGCTTGGCGGCCCACATCTCTGGTCGATCCGGCTGCTGAGGACCGGCGAAACCGTCGATGTAAGTTCCATGTTTGGTGATAAGTTCGAAGAGAAAGATGTATTTCGCAATCAGTTTAGCTTTGTTTTCCGTCCAGATCGGGTACGGAAGCTGGCGTAGCTGCGGTTCAAGATCGCTCGCAACCTCAATTTCGAAAAGCTTCGGTTCAACATATGCCGGTTCAGCTCTTCGCTTCCGTTCTTCCGCCACCGCGTACCTCTAAATGGCAATTTGGACCAAACGCTTAAGGGCCAGTCGGTTCCAAGTATCACGAAGTTCATTTACCAGTTCAATCCTCCTGTCTTTCGGAGGTTGGGGACGGTTCCCAATCTCCGGCAGTTCGTCGTAGGTTCGCCCGTTTAGCTTGCGCCCTGTGGTTTTCTTTCGCACTCCTCCCCATTGCTTAAAAAAGAAGGGAATCGAAGCTTTTCTGCATTGAGATTTAAGAGACTCCACCCAGGCCCGTTCCAATGGTCTCGCGCCTGGGCCGCTCTCTCCTCCAACGATCACCCAATGGATGCCGGACAGATCAAGCGAGCCAAGGTCCTCAAGCAGAGGTTCGACTGAAAGAAATCTGATGGTTGCGACGGAGTTTCTCAAGTCTTCCAACCGAGGTATGCCGTATCGCTTATCCTCCACGCTCACTCCCCACCAGATGTGCGACAACTTGGCTGCAAACGCTAGCTTTCCGTTTAGTAGCGCCCGCATTCGATCCGATCGTTTGGTAAGGACTTGATAGGTATGCCAGTCAGTGGCTTGCATCACTTTGGCGACTTTTATTACATAGTCATCTGGAACACCTTCTTGGAAGAGGTCGCTCATTGAATTCACAAATACCATGCGTGGCGCGGGCCACAGAAGCGGCTCGGTCAGCTTTTCAGGAACTAGGCGAAGATCGAATCCTTGCTCATAGGGATGCCCCTTGACACCACGGAACCGTTCAGCAAAGGCTTCAGCGTAGCAGTGCTTACACCCAGGACTGACCTTGGTACAACCCCTGACGGGATTCCATGTGGAGTCAGTCCATTCAATTTTCGAATGTTCAGCCATAGAGTTTCCCTTCGCTTAAGATTGCAGAGGTCGGGGCAGAGCTAAACGGGTCCTGTAGATTATACCTTTGCTGCATCGGAGCCTGGCTGATTCGGTTCTGTATTGGCTATCAGATGCCATCCAGGGCCGGAGGGATAAATCCGGTGGAACAGTCCGAGCATCACGAGCACGGGATACAGTTTGAGCAGCCACGCGTGGTTTGACAGAGCAAATTCCTGATGATGCTCTTCCAATCGTTGAAGCAGAGACAGACAGGTCCTGTCGATCTGGCTTCAATGCAGGGCGTCAGGTGGGTTGCTGGCAGAGGCCGATTACGTTTCGTGCCGGCGAGTGGCGGGGATATTGCGTTGCAGCGAATCAAGGTACCGCTGCCATTTCTCTCGCACCTGGTCTTCGCTCTGGCCTTGATCGTACGCGGGGGAAATGAGCGGCATGGCTTCGTCGATTTTGACCAGGACAACTGACCGAATGAGGCCTTCTTCAAGATTTCGCTTCGCTCGATAGAAATCCACTATTTGTTCGAACAGGACTCCCTCAGTGAGGACCGAGGCGACGCCCTTGAAGCGGTAGCCCTTGCGCACCATCGGATCGACCACATTGATCTCCGTCGACGGATTACGTCTTAGATTTGAGACCGTCGCGGGGGAGCGGATATCAGCAAAGACGATGTGATCGTCGTCCCATATTGCGGTCGTTCCCTTGGGCGACAAGTTGGGAGTACCGTCCGGACATACCGTGGCGACAAATCCGAGCCGCTGCTCGGTGACCAAGCGCTTCATGTCTTCGGTGAGGATTCCCACTGCAACCTCGAAAAGTAAGGATTAGCGTCAGGCGGGTTGCTGGTAGAGGCCGATGACGTTTCCTCCCGGATCGCGGAACCGCGCCGTGATCTCGGGCGCGTCCGCGCCGACTGGCTGCACGATCTCGCCTCCCTGGGCGACAACCGCGTCAACAGCGGCAGCCACGCTGTCCACCATGATGTAAAACAGGAGGCCGGGCTTTGCGGCAGGTGGGCGCCCGAGCACCCACGCGCCGCTCACTTGGCCGGTGGTATCGTCAAAAGCAGTGCTGCCGTCGCCGCGTTTCCGGATGGTCCAGCCGAAGACCCCCTTATAGAAGCCGGCCGAGCGCGCAATGTCGCTCGCAGGCATCTCGATGTAACAGATCTTTCCATTCACAACCGTGGGAGGCATCAGGATTCCTTTCCGGGCGCCGCCATTCTAGCAGCTCTCAAAGTGAAATCAATTCCGCGCCGCTGGGTGGCGCAGGCGTAACGGTTGAGAAGATTCGGGGAGAAACAAGATGGCGACGTGAAGTCGCCGCTACAGGACGAAGAGAGATTCCTTCCGACAGGGTCGGAATCTTCGATCACAGGAGTGAAAGGCAAAGAAGAAGCCGGCCCGCTCCGTTCGGAATGGTGGAGGCCATTCAACGTTCGGCGGTATTGAATAATAGTCTTAGTTCAGCCTGCCGCTTCCGCCAATTTCTCGAAAAACTTCCTGATCATCATTTTGGCCGTTCCATCGATCAAGCGCTGGCCGACGGCCGCGATCGTACCCCCTACCTGCGCGTCTCCTTCGTAGGACACCTCGGTACCTCCGTCAGCCGCCCCGAGCTTCAGCAGGCCTTCGCCTTTTAGGAAGCCAATCCGCCCCGAGCCCTCGACCACGAGCCGGAAACTCGAAGGAGGCGTTTGATCGGCGATCCGCACCTTGCCCTCGAAAGCGCCGGAAAGGCTCGCCAGCGCCATGTGCATCTTCATCTGATATTCGCTTTCGCCGGTTTTTTCCAGCCCTTGACAACCCGGAATTGTGCGCGCCAGGACTTCCGGGTCCTGCATCATCTGATAGGCACGTTCGGGAGGGAGCGGCAGCGTATAAGAGCCGGAAATCTTCACGTCGTCCTCGCGAGCGCTGCCATCAACGCCCGCGTCGCATGGACGACCGCCAAGTGCCGCCGGAACTGGGCCGAGGCGTGCAAGTCGGAGTTCGCATCAGCGCCCTTCACCACCAGTGCCGCTGCGTTCTGAATCTCGGCGGCCGAACCGGCTTTGCCTTCGAGCTCTTTTTCCGCATCGGCGGCGCGATAGGCGTGATTCGAGAGCCCGGTCACGCCGATGCGCACCAAAGCGATTTTCCCGCCGCTCCGTCGAACTCGCGCCGCTACGCCGACGATCGCGAACCCGCTCGCCGGCTGGGACATTTTCTGATAGCTCGTCCCCGTGCCAGCAGCTTCCACGGGCACGATCACTTCGCGGATGATTTCATTCGGCTGGAGCGAAGTGGTGAAGGCCTCCACAAAAAAATCGGCTGCGGTTACGAGGCGCTCTGATTTCGTCCCTTTCAGCACCAGCTTTGCCTCCAGCGCTTGGAGAGCCGCTGGATAATCGGCCGCCGGATCGGCATGGGCCACACTGCCGCCGATCGTACCCACGTTACGCACCTGCACGTCCCCGATCGTCGCTGCGGTCTCCGCGAGCAACGGGCATTTTTGGCGGAGAATAGGAGAACTCTCCAAGTCCGCGTGCGTCGTAGTCGCGCCGATGTGCAGCGCGCCGTCCGCTTCGCGAATGTAGTTCAGGTCTTTCAGCTTGCCCAGGTCCACCAGACGCTCGGGCGCAGCGAGCCGCAGCTTCATCATCGGAATCAGGCTCATGCCTCCGGCCAAGGGCTTCGCTCCGGCAGCCAGCAAATGCAGCGCTTCATCGAGCGTTTTCGGCGCGGTGTATTCAAATTTTTGTGCAATCATTTCAGTTCCTTCCTGCAATCAGCTTCCAGACCTTTTCCGGCGTCAGTGGCATGTCGATGTGCCGAACTCCCAGCGGCGATAGCGCATCCACGACTGAATTGACTACCGCGGGCGAGCACCCGATCGTACCCGCCTCGCCCACACCCTTGACCCCGAGAGGATTCACCGGTGACGGAGTGGTTGTGTGGTCGGTTTCGATCCAGGGCATCATGTGCGCTCTCGGCACTGCGTAATCCATCAACTCGCCAGTGACAAGCTGGCCGTTCTCATCATAGACCGCTTGCTCCCACAGAGCCTGGCCGAGTCCTTGCGCCACACCGCCGTGCACCTGCCCGTCGACTAGCAGTGGATTGATGATATTGCCGCAATCGTCCACGGCGACGTAGCGGCGGATCTTGATCTGCCCGGTCTCGCCATCAATGTCGCTCACAACGATGTGCGCGCCGAACGGGAAAGTAAAATTCGGCGGCTCCCAGAAGCGGGTCGCGAGCAGGCCGGGCTCGGTGTCCGGAGGTAGCTTCATCGCCCGGTAGCTTGCGGCGGCAATCTCCGGCAGCGGCTTGCTCTTGCCCGTTCTGTTGCAGATCACCTGGCCGGCGGAAAATGTGACGTCCTCGGATTCCAGCAGCATTGCGCCGAATTTCTTGATCTTCGCCTTGAGGTCCTGCAGAGCGTAATACAGAGCTGTGCCTCCGATTGCCGTGGCACGGCTCCCGAACGTACCAATGCCGTACTGCACAATCGCCGTGTCCCCGCGGAGCACCAGCACGTCGTCGATACCCACGCCGAGCTCGTCGGCAGCGATCTGCGCAAACGTTGTCTCCTGCCCTTGGCCATGCGGACACGCCCCGGTCATCACGGTCACTTTCCCTGTGGGTTCGATCTTCACCGTGGCGCTTTCCCAGCCGCCTGCAGGCGTAGCCGGTGAAGGTCCGATAGCGCAAATCTCGCCATAGGTCGAAATGCCGATGCCCATCCACTTGCCCTGCTTGCGTGCCTCGGCCTGTTCCTGGCGCAGCTTCACGTACCCTACGTTCTCGAGCGCCTTCTTGAGCGGCGCCGCGTAATCCCCCGAGTCATACATGAGGCCCGTGGCGGTCTGGTAGGGAAACTCATCCTTGCCAATGAAATTCTTGAGCCGAATCTCGGCCGGATCCATTTTCAGCTCGTCTGCCAGAATGTCCACCATACGCTCGATGCCGTGCGTCGCTTCGGGCCGCCCCGCGCCGCGATAGGCGTCGGTAGGCATGCAGTTGGTGAAGACGCCTACGATGTCCGCGCGCACATTCCTCGTCTTGTAGAGGCCGGGCATCATGAGGACGCTGAGTGTCGGGATCACCGGCGTCAGTAACTGGTGGTAGGCGCCGAGGTCTTGGATGATCTTGAGTTTGATCCCGAGAATGGTGCCGTCGCGCTTGGCCGCCAGTTCGTAATAATCCACGTGGCCGCGGCCGTGGATGGTGCATAGGAAATTCTCGCGCCGCGATTCGATCCACTTGACGGGCTTGTTGATCTTCATGGCCACGAAGCCCATCAGCGCTTCTTCAGCGTAGACATTCAACTTGCTGCCGAATCCACCGCCGACCTCGGGCGTTATCACGCGCATGCGGTTCTCTTCGAGCCCCAGCATCTGCGCCACCAGCGTACGCACCAGGTGTGGAATTTGCGTCGATGTATAGAGATTGAGTTGGCGGTCGGCCCCGCGCCACTCCGCCACAACGCCCCGCGTCTCCATGGCCATAGGGATCAGCCGCTGGCTGGTTATGCGTTGCTTGACCACGACGTCGGCTTCCGCGAACGCTTTGTCCACGTCGCCACCTTCCTGGTGATAGGTAAACGCGATGTTGTCCGGCCACTCGGGGTGCACCGCTGGAGCGCCCTTGGCCTGCGCTTTCTCCGGATCGGCTACCGCTGGCAACACCTCGTAGTCCACTTCCACGAGATCGGCCGCATCACCTGCCAGGTAGCGGTCCGTCGCCACCACCACGGCTACGGGATGTCCGACGAAGTAAACCCGGTTGGTCGCCAGGACATGGTGATGGGGCACGCGTAATCCAGGCAGCGAAGCTCCACACGGAACGGGCCCCACGCGCTCGGTGTCCCTGCCCGTGAGCACGGCCACTACGCCGGGCGCCGCTTCCGCCTGCTTGGTGTTGATCGAGCGGATCCCCGCCGCCGCATGCGGACTGCGCACGATGACGGCATAGTGCATGCCCGGCATCTGGATGTCTTCGACATAGGTAGCTGTGCCCGTGATCAGTCTCGGATCCTCACGCCGGCGAACGCGTTTCCCGACGAAGGTTTCGGTTTGGGTGATCGTTGTTGCCATTTTCGCCTCCTACTTTCCCGCTCCGGCCGCAGCGGCCTTCACTGCATTCACGATGTGCTGATACCCGGTGCAACGGCAAACGTTTCCTTCCAGGCCGTGGCGGATCTCTTCCTCGGTGGGCTTTGCATTGCGGTCCAGAATTTGCTTTGATGCCATGATCATCCCAGGCGTGCAGAAGCCGCACTGGAGGCCGTGCTCATTCCAGAACGCTTCTTGCACGGGATGGAGCTTGCCGTCCGTGGCCATGCCTTCAACCGTGACGATGCTCGCGCCGTCGGCTTGCACGGCGAACATCGTGCAGCTCTTGACGGCCTTCCTGTTCAGCTCGACCGTGCAAGCTCCACAGAGCGATGTCTCACAACCCACGTGGGACCCGGTCAGCCCCACGACTTCGCGCAGATAATGGATAAGGAGCAGTCTCGGCTCCACATCGTGGGAATGGCTTTTTCCGTTGATAGTGACGGTGATATTCATGGCGATCTCCAGGGCGGGGAAAAGTCCGGTGGTGAGCGAAGATACCAGAAATTAGGCCTAGAGGAAAAGGGGTTCTCGTCCAGTAGATTAGTGACACCTTTGATTTTGGACGGATCGTTTCCATCGCTTCACGAATTCCAGCCGGGTGAGGTAGCCCAGGGCTTGATCGGGGCGCACGCAGTTGCAGGTATGTTCCCACCCCAGGAGCTGGCGGTTCAGCGTCGGCAGTTCACTGGGAAGGGCAGGCATTCCAACAGGGTATTGAAAAAGCGAGCTGCCGCCAGCGAAGTCGCGCGACCATGGCACTTACATCACGTCCCAGCGGCAGATCACATCCCGCACTCTGAAGTGCTTCAGCACCAGCCCGCGGCGCAGGCGGATCTCCTTGGTGCCCACTTCCAGCAAGTCTACGGGCTGCTCGATTCGCCAGTGTTTTGGCTTGCGAATCGCCCCGGGCGCTTTCGCAATTTGCACCGCTGTTGTCGTAGCACTACTGGCCGTGGTGGCTCGTGCAGTGCGCCGCGGCGCGGCCGACGCTGGCACTGGGGGGCGAGGCGGGAAAAATTGCCCAGCAGCTCGGAGTGAAGCATGTCGCGCTGAGCATCACGCACACAAAGGCTCAGGCACTCGCGCAAGTCATTTTCGAGGCATAGGGCCATCCGGCCTGCGCCACATCTCCCAGCAGGTAATTCCCTTCCGCATTCGAAATACACACATCCAGCCAGCGGTTGGCCGGATGAGTCCCGCGAACAGGGACTTTCAGATAATTGGTGGAGAGCGCGGGCGTCGCACCCGAAGGGCCCTGTCTATCAGAACGAAGTGTAAGGACGCGCAGAGTGCGGCCGATTTGAGATTGGCGGAAGGCGGCGGCTTTCTTTTCGCCAAGGGAGCGGAGTTCGCGGGCGCGGCCCTTGATGATAGCGCCGGGGATTTCGTTTGTGAGCGCCGCGGCTTTTGTGCCGGGCCGTTTCGAATACGAGAAGACATGCAAATAGGTGAACGGCAATGATTCGATGAACGCTAGTGTTGCGGTGTGCTCGTCTTCCGTTTCGCCCGGGAAACCGGCGATGACATCGGCGCCGATGGCGGCATGTGGGAGGCGCTCACGGATGAGCTCGACACGGCGGGCATAATGCTCGGCACGGTACCAGCGGTGCATGGCCGCGAGGATGCGGTCGGAGCCGGACTGCAAAGGGATGTGGAAGTGCTGGGCGAGGCGATCGGTCGACGCAAAGAGTTCGACGAGGTCTTGGGTGACGTCCAGCGGTTCGATGGAGCTGATGCGAAGGCGCTCGATTGCGGTTTCACCCAGAATCCGGCGGAGGAGGTCTTCCAATTCGACACGGGGTGAAAGGTCGCGGCCATAGGTGCCGAGGTTGATCCCACTGAGGACGATTTCCTGATATCCGGCTTCGCTGAGATTCCGGATTTCCTGAATGACGGATTCAGGCGCAAGGCTCCGGCTTCTTCCGCGCACAAACGGAATCACACAGTACGAGCAGCGAGAGTTACATCCATCCTGAATTTTCAAGGTCGGACGCGTGTGGCTCCCTTCCCCTCCGAGGACCGGAGTGGCAAGCAGGACGTTCTGTTCGAGAATGTCACCGCGCAGGATTTTTGCCGGGAGGGGGGAAAGTAGCATGGCCGAGGGTGCGAGGGCGGCGGCTGGAAAGAAACCATTCAAATTTGAAGCTGAGGACATCTCAGAGATCGCCTCGATAAGTGCGGGGATTTGAGGCTTATGAGAATTGCCGACAACCCAGGAAACGCCGGGAAGAACGGCTAGTTCTTCGGGAGCGCGCTGAGCGTAACAGCCGGTGACGATGACACGAATGGCGGGTTTTGCCGCGTGAAGCTTTCGAATGGCCTCGCGTGCCTGGGCATCCGCAGAGGCCGTGACCGTACAAGTGTTGACTACCACGATGTCCGCGGCTGCAGCTTCGGAGGCGGAGGTGCAACCGCGGTCAAGCAACTGGCGTTCGAGGACGGCACCATCGGCTTGCGTGGCGCGGCAGCCAAATTGTTCGATGTAGAAGGTCGGCATCTAAAACCAGCAAAGACACGCAGAAAAATTCAACGCACATTTCACCAAGCGCTCGGAAGCTCGGACGAATCCGTGGCTCCAGATCAGGCTAATCGCAAACCCGGTTTGCACCCCACCTGGACTAGGGCGCAGCGCATCTGCACCTCCGCAACAGACAGAGTGCCCTCACAAGAATAGCGGGTTTGCCGGAGTGCGCAAAGGGAAAGAGGGGCCAAAACCTGGAATTGGCCCGGACTTGCCTTTACTCGCCGGAGGTTGTGCCGCTACAATCTTCCAGCATCCATGGCCCATCAACGACGCAACCCTTCGGCACTGGACAACCCGAAAGTTTCGATCGTTGTTCCCGTTTACAACGAGAAGTCGACGATTGACGAGATCCTGAGGCGCGTGCTGGACACCGGCGTGCGCAAAGAAGTGATCGTCGTCGATGACTGCTCGACTGACGGTACTCGCCAGATTCTCGAGAACATGGCCGCGCGGCAGGGCAACGGCGAGCAATCAGCGCCCGCGCAGGATGGCGGCGAACCCATTGCGCTGCGTGACCTGCGCTTCTTTTTTCAGGCGCCCAACCAGGGCAAGGGCGCGGCGCTGCGGCGCGCTTTTGCGCAAGCGATGGGCGAGATTGTACTGGTGCAGGATGCGGACCTCGAATACGACCCGCGCGATTACTCGAAGTTACTGGAACCCATCGTGGACGGCCGCGCGGATGTTGTGTATGGGTCGCGGTTCTTGGGCGGGCCGCAGCGTGTACATTATTTCTGGCACTACGTTGCGAACAAAATGCTGACGCTGCTCTCGGATATATTCACGAACCTGAAACTCACGGATATGGAGACATGCTACAAAGTCTTCCGAAGAGAAGTGCTAAAAGGGATCGAGCTCAAGTCCGACCGATTTGGATTTGAACCGGAGATCACGGCCAAAATCGCGAAACACAAGTGGCGCATCTACGAAGTGCCGATTACATATGCGGGCCGAACTTACGAGGAAGGCAAGAAAATCACCTGGAAAGACGGCGTCCAGGCGCTCTGGTGCATTATTCGCTATAAGTTCACCGACTGAATTTCAAGCGGAAACCGCATCCGCATACCCGTGGGGATGCTTCTGCTTCCATGCCCAGGCCGAGGAGATGATTTCTTCGAGCGAGGAATGCGATGCCTCCCAGCCCAGTGCGTGCTTGAGTTTTTCCTTGCTGGCGACTAGCACGGCGGGATCACCGGAGCGCCGCGGACCGAGTGTGCGCGAAATTTTGCGTCCGGTGATGTGCTCCGCTACATCGATTACTTCGAGGATGGAAAACCCACGGCTATTGCCGACATTGAAAGCTTCGCCGGCAACGCGGCCGATTTCCTCGAGCGCGCGAACGTGGGAATCGGCGATGTCCAGCACATGGATGTAGTCGCGGACGCAAGTTCCATCAGGGGTCGGGTAGTCCGTACCGAAGACATCGACATACGGCAGGCTGCCGGCAGCGGCGTCGAGAACCCGGGGAATGAGATGCGTTTCCACGCGATGATGCTCCCCGCGATCAGCAGAGGCGCCGGCGGCGTTGAAATACCGGAGGCTGACATACTTAAGACCGGCATAGGCCTGGTAATCCGCGAGAATCTGTTCGAATAGAAGTTTGGATTTCCCGTAAGGATTGATGGGCGCCTTGCGGTGGTCTTCGGGGATGGGAACGATTTCGGGTTCGCCATAAGTTGCCGCGGTTGACGAAAAGATGAATTTTCCTACGCCGTGGCGCGTCATGGCATCGAGGAGATTCACGCCGCAAGCAACGTTTGCAGCGTAAAACGTGCTGGGTTCGCGTACGGATTTGGCGACCAAGGCTTCGCCGGCAAAGTGCATCACGGCATCAATCTTGTGCTGAGAAAAAACGTTCTCAATCTGCGCGCGATCGCCGAGGTCCGTCTGACAAAAGATCGCACCCGGAGGCACGGCCGCACGATGACCCTCCAACAAACTGTCCAGGGCGACGACCTGCATGCCGCGGGCAAGCAAGACTTCGGCGCAGATGCTGCCGATGTAGCCTGCCGCGCCGGTAACCAGAATATTCACCTGTGAGCTCTCCTGGAGAAAGCCAAAACCATAAGCGGGCGGCGCTTAATGCCGCGGGCCGCGACCACAAAGTCCAGAAAAAAAAGACGGGGCAGTCCCACAAGTTTTGACAAAAGTTAAGCCTGCGACAAGCGGCGCTGGAAGGTAAGAAGAATCAGGTCTGCGCGGCGGCGCACGCCAAATTTGTTGAGCAGGTTTGAGACATGAAACTTCACCGTGCGCTCCGCGATGTTGAGCTTGTTGGCGATCTCTTTGTTGGAATGATTTTCCAGCAGTGAATCGAGAACTTCCTGTTCCCGGCGGCTGAGATTGGTGACGGAATCGGTCTTCAGTCTGCGCCCCTGCCCCGTGAGGATGGAATCAACGAAGCCGGACAGAAGCTGGCGCGGTACCCAGAATCCGCCACCAGCAACCAGCGGGAGTGCGCGGATCAACTGATCGCGGGCCTCGACGTAGGTCAGAAGACCCTTTACGCCAAGCCGTAGGAGCGAGAAGCTGTTGGAATCGTTGTGCTGCTCACCCACAACGATGAGCCGAGCCTCCGGGTAGCGTTCCAGAATATTCGTGAGAAGCGCGCCGGTGGCGGGCTTCGCGGCATGCGCGTCGACGACGTAAACCTGAGCGTGAGGTGGCTCGATATTGCGCAAATCAGGCGCAAGCGTGGATTCCAGCTGTTTGGCGACAACTTTGAACGGAGCTTTTGCTAGAATTCGCTCGAACTCGCTCAGCACCAGGGGATGCGGCGAGAGGATGCAAACCGTCAGTTTGGAAGAACCACGTTTCGTAGTCACTGTCCGCTAGCGTAGTGAAAACTGGCCAAAGGGGCAAGGCCCTTTGGAACAGCTGTTCTCGAATTGTTACTGACACCTACGATGCATTTCCCCGTGGCACCAACTTCGAGAGAATCTCGACAATCCGTTTGGCTGTGTGGCCGTCCCACAGGCGGGACGCGGCCAGTTTTTCCCTTTCCTGCCAAAGCATTGCGAGCGGCGGCTACAATCTTGGCAGGATCGGTACCAACTAGCAAGTTCGTGCCTTCGGAAATGGTCACGGGACGCTCGGTGTTTTCCCGGAGCGCAAGGCGCGGCACGCCCAGGGCAGTGGTTTCTTCTGGATGCCGCCGGAATCGGCATGGACTAGTTTGGCTTTACTGAGTAGGCAAAGAAAATCGAGATAGCCGACGGGCGAAATGAGCGGTAGTTGCGGATGATGCTGGATGCCGCCCAGCTTCAGGCGTTGCTGAGTGCGTGGGTGCACAGGAAAAATGACGGGCATTTCGACTGCGATGGCGTCGATCGCCGGACGACGCCGCATTTCATGCATGAGCCGGGCAATTTTCGGGATATTGGGGCGCGTCCCGACGATATTCATTATTTTCAGGCGTTGGCTCATGAAGCGTGCGCTTCCGCGTCAGCATGCGGTATAGCATCGGCGAATTGGACATTCGGCGCGGCAAATACGCCATTCACACGAAAAAAGCACTATTCCAATGCACGAGCATTCGTTTCCGAGGGCAAACTTGCGTAAAATCAAGTAGTTGGCAAGACCGGCTTTCTCTATGGCTGCCTCATTTCACGGGAGAACCGAGAAAGGACTACTGCCTTCCAACGGATGCGTCAACTGAATGAATCCGCCAAGATCCTGCGGGAATTGCTCGCAGAGAGAATCCTCGTGCTTGACGGCGCGATGGGGACGATGCTGCAGCAGCGCAACCTCACAGCGGCGGACTTTGGTGGGCCCGCGCTTGAAGGGTGCAACGAAAACCTGGTTCGAACGCGTCCCGACGTGGTCTCAGACATTCATTGCCTGTACTTGGAAGCTGGCGCCGACGTTATTGAAACCAACTCGTTCAATGGCACCAAGAGCGACCTGATCGACTATGGTCTTGCTGACCAATCCTACGAACTGATGGTAACGGCGGCGCGACTTGCCCGGAATGCGGCCGACGAATATTCGACACCACATAAGCCACGATTTGTTGCAGGTTCGATGGGTCCGACGCGGAAGGCGATCACGATCACGAGAAATATAGGCTTTGAGCATTTGAAGAGCGACTACTACAACCTCGCCAAGCCGCTCATCGATGGCGGGGCAGACCTCTTGATCATCGAAACCTGTCAGGATACGCGGAACATCAAAGCGGCGATCCTCGCCATTCAGAAACTTTCAAGAGAGATTGGCAGTGAAGTGCCGTTCATCATATCGGTGACCATTGAGCCGATGGGCTCGATGTTAGCGGGGCAGACCATCGAGGCGATGTGGGCCTCATTGCGATATGCCAAGCCCTTAGCGTTTGGACTGAATTGCGCAACGGGGCCGGAATTCATGACCGACCACATTCGAACGCTGAGCCAGCTCACGGGCGAGTTTGTCTCCTGTTACCCGAATGCTGGGCTGCCAGATGAAGAGGGCAGATACCTGGAGACGCCAACGTCACTGGCGGTGCAACTCGAGAAATTTGTCGATCACGGATGGCTCAATGTCGTGGGCGGGTGCTGCGGTACAACGGAAAAACATATTCACGCGATTGCGCAGATGGTGGAGGGTAAAAGGCCACGGCTACGGCCCTCGGAGGCTCATCGCGCAGTTTATTCGGGGATTGAATCGATAGAGGCGGAGGAAAGCACACGGCCTCTCCTCGTGGGCGAGCGCACAAACGTAATCGGGTCGCGCTTGTTCAAGAACCTCGTCGCTGAAGAAAAATGGGAAGAGGCAAGCGAGATTGCGCGGCGGCAGGTGCGCGGCGGGGCGCAAATCGTGGATGTGTGCCTGCAAAGCACCGAGCGCGATGAAAAGAAGGACATTCCCGCTTTTTACGAAAAGCTGATTCGAAAATTGAAGGCGCCGGTGATGATTGATACCACCGATTCCCTGGCGATCGAGCTGGCGCTGACCTATTGCCAGGGAAAATCCATCATTAACTCAATTAATCTGGAGGATGGCGAGGAAAAATTTGAACGCGTAGTACCGATCGCGCGTGAATTCGGCGCTGCCGTGGTGGTCGGGTGCATCGACGAAGACCCGCTGCAGGCTCAGGCCTTCACCCGTGAGCGAAAACTGGCAATCGCGCAACGTTCGTACAATCTGCTGACGGAAAAATACGGGCTTGCGCCGGAAGACATCATTTTCGATCCGCTGGTTTTTCCCTGCGCGACGGGCGACGAGAACTATATTGGCGGGGCAGTCGAAACCATGGAAGGCATCCGGCTGATTAAGCAGGCACTTCCGGACGTTAGGACGATCCTGGGTATTTCGAACGTTTCCTTCGGGCTGCCCGCCGGCGCGCGGGAAGTGGTGAATTCTGTTTTTCTCTATTACTGCACGAAAGCCGGACTCGACCTTGCCATCGTCAATACGGAAAAGATCGAGCGCTTTGCATCGATTCTTGCGCACGAGAGAGAGCTTGCGGAGAATCTCCTATTTTCACACCCGCCTAAGGAAGTGCCTGCGGGTCATCCGAATGCCGGAGTCTTGCGGGATGTTCCCGCCGATTGGCGCAAACAGGGGAAGGAACAACGCGCGGCGGTCAACCAGTATCACATCGCGGGGATCACCGAGCATTTCCGCACCGCGAAAAAGAAGGAGAAAGTTCGCGCCGAGGACCTGCCCCTCGACCAGCGCCTGTCGAGTTATATCATCCAGGGCACGCGCGACGGATTGATCGCCGATCTCGACCGCAAGCGTACGGAAGGCGCGGCGCCGCTGGATATCGTGAATGGGCCGCTGATGGCCGGGATGGCGGAGGTCGGGCGGCTGTTCAATGCAAATGAATTGATCGTCGCGGAAGTGCTGCAATCCGCGGAGGCCATGAAGGCGGCGGTGAGCCACCTCGAACAATTTATGGAGAAGGCGGACACCGCGAAGCGCGGCAAGGTCGTTCTCGCAACGGTGAAGGGTGACGTCCACGACATCGGGAAAAATCTTGTTGAAATTATTTTGAAGAACAACGGCTATGAGGTCGTGAACCTCGGCATCAAAGTGCCGCCTGAGGATTTGATCAAGGCGTACCAGGAGCACAAGCCGGATGCAATCGGATTGTCGGGGCTGCTGGTGAAGAGCGCGCAACAGATGGTAATCACAGCGAGCGACCTAAAGGATGCGGGGATCGAAATTCCCCTGCTAGTCGGCGGGGCCGCGCTTTCGGCGAAATTCACGCAGACGAAGATTGCGCCAAGTTACGGGAAAGCAGTGTGTTACGCGAAGGACGCGATGACCGGATTACGGCTGATGAATGAACTGATGAATCCAGCGACACGCGAAACCGTGGTGCGCGAGCACACCGCTTCAGGCAACGGTTTTGGCGTGGCTGCGACCTTGACCGTCAAAGAAATTCCCAAAGTGACCCGCTCGCCGCGCGTTCGAGCGGACCTGCCCATTCCCGGTGTCAAGTATCTCGATCGCAAAGTCCGTCTCGTGCCGGATTTGCGCGAGATCTGGAGTTACATCAACGCTTACATGCTGTACGGGCGGCACCTGGGCTTCCGGGGCGATTTCGAAAAGCGACTGGCGGAACGCGATCCGAAGGCCATCGAGCTTTTTGAAAGCATGGAGGAAGTAAAGAAAGAAGCTGCGGAGTTCATGAAGATCCGCGCCGTGTGGCAGTTCTTCGAAGCGGAAGCGGAAGGCGAGTCACTGCATCTCTTTATGCCGGGAGCGAAGGAACCGTTGCACACCTTCCGCTTCCCGCGGCAGAGGCAGGGAGACTTCTTGTGTTTGAGCGACTATACATTGCCGCCTCAGAACGGTCGACGCGACCACCTGGCCCTGTTCGTGGTGACGGCCGGTGAAGGAATTCGCGAACGGTCCGAGAAAGCAAAGAACGACGGCTACTACTTCAAGTCGCACGGTTTACAAGCGCTGGCGATTGAGGCAGCCGAGGGTTGCGCAGAATGGCTGCACAGGCGCATACGCGAGGACTGGGGCTTTCCTGATCCGCAGGAAATGACCATGGCGCAAAGGTTTACTTCACGTTATCGCGGGAAACGCTACAGCTTCGGCTATCCAGCTTGCCCGAACCTCGAAGACCAGGCGGGAATGTGGAAGCTGTTGAAGCCCGAAGAAATTGGCGTTCAACTGACGGAAGGATTCATGATGGATCCGGAAGCGAGCGTGAGCGCCTTGGCGTTTCACCACTCGGATTGCACGTATTTCAGCGTTGGCGATGCCGCCGAAACCTAGCCTAGGTCGCCGGGCTTGGCGCAACCACAGCGGCAACCTCGGTCCGTCAACGAACAAAGGACTACCACCGCACAACGCCGTGGGATACAGGGGTTCTACGATCAGCACGTAGCCGGCCGTCGCCGAAGCACGGCCAGCGGATGTGTCCATGGGTTCGTTTCCTATTTTCAGTCGACGCTGAGCTGTAGGGCGCTGGCTTCGTTTCGTAACTGGAGATCGGCAGCGCCATCTTCAGCACGGCCCTGTCGCCTCGTTAGTCGGCCTCGTCAGCTTGAGGCTTACGCTTTCTGGGTTGGAGGGCGAGGAGCTGGTGAACCGCAGCGAGCAATGATGGCGCCGACAGGTCTGCGCCGCCATTCCCGACCGCATCTTTCTGCACGATGAGAACTGTCTTGCAGCCGGCATTCCTTCCGGCTTCAACATCGATGTCTGAGTCACCGATCATCCAAGACGAAGCAAGATCGAGTTCGTGAGTGTGAGCAGCTGTGAAAAGCATGCCTGGAGCCGGTTTGCGGCAGGTGCACGGGGGCTGCTTGTCATGTGGACAGTAGTAGACTTTCGTGATTACGCCGCCAGCATCTGCTAGCTCCTGACACATCTGACGGTGTATTGACTCCAACTCGTCCTGCGTCAGCAGTCCTTTCGCCACACATCGTTGATTGCTAACCACGAAAACATCGTAGCCGGCTCCTGTGAGCAAGCCGATCGCTTCGGGAACACCCGGTAGAAATTGCATCTCCTCCCAGCGAGTTACATACTGGCCTTCGGGTGGCTTTCGGTTGATAACCCCGTCACGATCCAGAAACACGGCCCTCTTCATGAAAGATTTCTCGCTCCACTAATTCTGAGATGATATGACCGATGAGAATATGGCATTCCTGAATCCGTGGCGTCTCATTCGATGGTGCACAGATGCAGTGATCGACTATGTTTTTCAAGTGGCCGCCAGTACTGCCAGTCAGAGCAACAGTATGCAGCCCTATTTTCTTGGCTGTTGACATGGCATTTTGTACGTTCAAGGAATTGCCGCTTGTGGAAATGCCGATGGCGACGTCTCCGGGACGAGCCAAAGCTTCCAGTTGCCGAGAGAACACTCGATCGAATCCGTAGTCATTTCCGATGGCGGTCACGCACGAACTATTCACGGACAAGGCTAAGGCGGGTAAAGCAGGCCGATCGAACGCAAAGCGTCCCACTAGTTCCGCCGCGATGTGCTGTGCATCAGCCGCGCTGCCACCGTTACCAAACAAGAGAACCTTGTTCCCTCTCTTGAACACGGCAATGAGGAGTTCGCCCACCTTCGCTACGGTCAACACGACGTCCGTGCTGCGGAGCAGAGTTTGCTTCGTCGCGATCGATGCTTCGATCAATTTACTCACGCGATGCTCGAAGTCATTCGTTTGTTTCATCCATCCTCCCGCGGTTAAGCACCAAGTCCGAGCACCCCAGCTTCAGCAGCCGCGTTCCGACATGGCTACTCTGTTAGTGTCGCATCATTCTCACTCTCCGGTCTGTCCAGTTGCGCCCTTAAATGAGACGGTGTCCGCGCGACTAAACGAACAACAAGCAGCAGCCAGTTGAAAACCTGGAAGATATTTCACAACCCTCCATAAGATAAGCGCGAAGTAGACGATATGCTCCAAGCATCGGAGGAAGTGAAACACGAAGCGGTGGAGTTTATGAAGGCTCGTGCTATTTGGGAGTTCTTCGACGCCCAGACAGATGGAGATGCCCCCACATGTTCGCGCGGGCGGATCGGAAGCACTACAAACGCTTGGGTTTAAGAGACTGCGAGTCGGAGACTCTCTCTGCCACGACGAGTATGTTCTTGCGCCGCGGACGGCAAGCGCGATCACCTGGCGCTCTTTGTGGTGAGCGGCGTCGAGGGCATGCGCGAACGATCCGAGAAAGCAAAAAACGAGGGCTACTATTTCAAGTCGCACGGGCTGCAAGCGCTGGCTATCTAGTCTGCCGAGGCCTGTGCGGAACGGCTGCATGGGCGGATTCGCTGATGGACTTCGGAAGGCAGCGTAAGCGCGCTGGTGTTTCATCACCCAGATTGCAACTATTCCTTGGTAGGTAACGCCAGCGAAAGCTGAGCGTCGAGTGCTGGCGCAGGCGCCGGCAATCTAGGCACGCGACACCTCGGCACTCTCCAGGATCGGCGCAATCAAGTCTATGCCGCTCACCCTTATCTACCAGAGAATTCACCTAATCCCTTTGCGAGTGGGCACGCCCAGATTAGGTAGCCGCCTCGAAGGTTAAGCGTCGGTATTTAAAAGACTTACTGGAGTTCGTTTTGCAATTTTGTTGTTCTGCGGCCCGATGAGTGAACCGAGTCCTCTTCCCAGGTTTCTGGGATGAATTAGAGAGACCTATTAGTCTAAATATATACGAATATGTACTTATATTATGAGTAATATAATCCGGGGTCCAGCTTGCTCGTCCTTGGCGCCTGGGTACCTGACCCGGGCCGGTCTGACGCGCTCGCCGTAGCCCACTCAGAGTGTACTGGAGAACTGCTCTCCTGACTGATTCCTATCCGCTCACCCTCGGGACAACAAATGGCGCACGTCAGGTTTGGGTTGGACCGGTTGCCCCAGGCGCATCCGCTGCAAGCCTAGGAGCTGGCTTAGCGTTCGCTCGAAAGACCGCTCGAGGCTCGCTTCGTAGCGGAGCCGCTGATCCAACTCAGAACCGTCGGGCTCTTTCCGGCCAAGTAACTCGAGTTTCTCCGTCGGAGCTTTTACTCTGGATGCCGTCTCCGAATACTCTCCGAGTTTATCTATTACATGTTGAATCTCACGAAGATAGTGGGCTTTTCTTCCCTCCGGCGTTGCAAGGTTTTCCTTCAGTTCTTTTGCTTCTGGTTTGTTTAGTGCCCCTAGATCGGGGCATTCTCCACCGTGGCTACAAAGTATGTAAGTCGCAACGAGAGGGAAGGTTTGGGCTGTCATCTCAGTATCACCAAAGACGACAGCCAAGAGGTGCTTGTCGACAAAGGAATCAAAACCGCTCGCCTCTATACGGGCTTTTAAGCGGTGCAGCATCGTCAAACACCTGTCCAGGATGAAAGGATTTTCTATTTTCGAAAACAAGCCGGCTCTAACCTTTCCCTCCGATCTCAGAAATACTTCCGCCTCCTGCTGATCGCGGTCGGATTTGTACCCCGAGTAGAGCGTTGTTCCCCTCCGAATCTCCGCTCCTTCGGCAATTAGCATGCGGCGATACCGCCAAAAAAGGGACCCCAGTTTCTCGACCAGAATCTCCTCGAGTGCTCCTTCTGGCTGGAGAGCATTCCGAAGCCCGTTCAACACTGAATTGAACTCCAATCGGGATTCGTCTTTCAACAAGACGATCTTGGAGAATATTCCGTGCTTGAGCGCATTGTGCTTGCTTCTCTGTTTGCCCTCGGGAGTTCGAGGACCACCGGCCTTTCGCCCTCGCAAGGGCTGTTCAGCTGTATCCTCAATCGTTGCGGTCCGAATCAAGTCCGGTCGTTGGTCTCGTGATTCCATGCTGCAATTTTACAGCCCATCGAGAAATTGCCTCGACTTTGGACCGTTTGAATCGGCACGCCCGATTCAGCAAATGCCGAGCCTGTGGCGAATGGTTTAATCTGAAAGATAAATAAGATTTGTGTTGACAGGGTTTTCAACAATCGAGGAGAAGTTCTCTCAGGGCAAAAATGTGACGATTCCCCGTGTCAAGAATCATGGGGTGTTATTTGCGCAGCTCACGAGACGACTTCTGAGAAAACAAAGAAGGCAAGCTTCAGCGCAATTATTACGTCCCAACCTCTCTTTTATGGCGTGCGAGCAATCGCTGAAAAAACTTTGCCCCATCTTCTTTGTAGGATAGGGCTCCATCCCTCAGAAAAATCTCGCACACCTGCGCGAGACTTCTATCTTCATTCTTCGCAATTTGTATCAGAGCCTTTTTCAACTCTACTGAGACCCTGACACCAATTCTCTCTTCTTTCTTCATAACAGGTTGCTTGCATTCTAGGGTACTGGACTATTCTTCGCAAACTCCGCGCTTGACAAAATCATTCAATATGGATACCATTGGTGAACAATGTTCACACAGGGAAGGACACCTTTATGAAGAGCCAAAACGGGGCCACACGCCGGCTCAAAAATCTAGCCCGACAGAACGTAAGGTTGGCAAGACGCTTAGATACGGGAAGACCACCGAGTGCCTTAGACCAGCTTCGAGACTTAACTCTAAATTTTGGATTCTCCTTAGCAACGGGAGAGCTTCTGCATCTAAATGGTGGCTGGTACGTGACCCATGCTGCCCTTTTGCGGCTTGCTTCGCGAAGACACTGTGCTGGGATTCAAGTAGAGCAGGTGGATCAATCCTCCGATCCATTGGCCGGTCGGTGGGTCTTCAAAGCAACAGTCTACAAGTCCCCCAGTTCGAAAGGTTTCGTCGGTTATGGTGACGCCGACCCCTCCAACGTTTCCCTCATGGTCCAAGGGGCTGAGCTGCGCGTTGCCGAAACACGAGCCGTCAATCGCGCCCTGCGAAAAGCATACGGCATTGGACTCTGTTCAGTCGAGGAACTGGGATCACTTTCCGGGCCCTGGGCGCCCGCGAAGAGCCACGAACCGTCGGCGAAGTCACTCTCCGCAAATGGCTCGAACAACGGTCAGCCTCGACTGCGAGACCGGCTGTGTGTCTTAATTCGCCAACACAACCTCGATCCCATACTGGTCAAAGCGTACGCCGCGGACTTCTGTGGCACATCCAGCCTGAAGGAAGCAAACCGCGAGCTAGTCGAATCCTTCATCTCTCACCTTGCGACCATCGCAAAGGAAAACAAGGACGGCTTGATCTGCAAACTCAATTCTTATGCCCAACCTGTGGAGGTGAAGCTATGAGGCGACAGATTCAGGGCCTGCATTTGAATCAGCGTGGAGTCGAAAACAAGCTCGAAGGGTTATTCCTTGTTCGCGTGGATAGGGCTCGCTACCGGTGGCATCCGCAGAAGCCGTTTGTAGAAGTCAGGTTCAGCATTTTGGAACCCAAGTCCTTCGAATCTCGATCCTTCTCTGGGCGGTTGTATTGCACTGAGAGAGCCCTCTGGAAACTCAATTGGTTTCTCCGAGATTTTGGCTACGACAGGCAACTCCTCAAGGATGATCAGGTAGATGAAAAGGCTCTATCCAATCTTCGCGGGGTCGTCCGGACCTCTTATACCACTCTGAACGGACGCTGTTACCAAAACCTCGATGCCTTCGCCCCCGAGGCTGACTGGGAGGCACTCGATTGCACCTCGATGGCTCACAGCGACGGGCGGGGAGGCAGTGATGGTCTATAGCTACACGCAAATTAGCCAGTATCTTCGCTGCCCTCGCAGCTACCGCTACCGTTATTTGGATGGCTGGAGGGAAAAAGAGACCCGGGCAGCGATGATCTTCGGTCGCTGCTTTGAAAAGGCTCTGGGTGCCTACTTTTGTCAGGAGGATAGCGCTGCTGTGCTTTTCAAGGAATGGGAAGCATACCGCGATGCTCCTTTTGAATTCCGCAAGGGAGAGTCCTGGGACCGCCTCTTCCACCAGGGAGTCCATTTGCTCGAAACATTTGCGCGGGATAATCGCATTCGGATTCGCAGTCCGAAGAAGAATCTGCAAATCAAAATGCTTCGGACACTGCCGGGAGGAAGCGAATTCGTTGCCTATCTTGATGCACTCGGGGAGGTCGATGGCCGGCACTGCCTGATCGACTGGAAGACAACAACCAGTCGCTATTCGACGGAGCCCGAAGGATTGCTTTCGCTCGATCCGCAACTCATCTGTTATTCGTGGATCAGTGGGATTCCGGAAGTGGCATTGGTCGTCTTCGTGCGGAAGCATGCTCCCGAGATTCAATATTTGAGAGCGTCGATCTCGGAAGAGCAGCGTCAAGAGTTCGGGCGCCTTGTGGAAACGACGATCGGCCAGATCGAAGCGGCTCAGTTTGTTTCGCACAGCGGTATTCGCTTTCCCCAAAACGGCTGCCTGAGCTGCCCACATCTGGGGCTCTGTCTGAACAACCAGCCGTTAATCGAGACGAATCTGGTGCGGAAGGCAGGAGCGAGTGACCTTGATTGGCTTGACGAGCTTGTGGATTAACGGACGGACTGCCGTGGCACCGGAATTGAATCATCGGCGGGCGGTCTTCGTCCTCGGAAAGATCGACGAGATCTTGAGTTGGGAGAAAACGAAAGAGCAGGAGAAGGACGCGCGGTTTGTGGAGCTAGGGGAGTATCTGTGCGAGGTGCGGGCGAAACAGTTCTGGAGGCTCGAGAATCTGAAATCGTTTGATGAATTTCTGGAGAAACGCTTTCCCGACTCGCGGCGAAAGGCGTACTACCTGATGGCGATCCACGAGCATCTACCGCGAGTCTCGAAACCGGAACTAAGGTTGATGGGATGGACCAAAGCCCGGGAGTTGGTAAAGGTGGCCCGGAGGGAAGGGCAGAGGTTCGATTGTGCACCCTGGGTGCACAAGGCCAGCTCGATGCCCAGGGAGGAATTCAAGCAAGAGGTCGAGCGGCACCTGACCGGGCAGGCGACCGAGCCGCACGAGATCCTTTACTTCAAGGTGTACAAAAGCCAGCTTCCTGTGATCGAGCGAGCTCTTGAGACGGCAGGGTTGATGCTCGGCTCAAACAAGTCGAGGGGTTACTGCCTGGAGATGATCTGTGCAGATTTTCTGGCGGGTGCCAACCTGGCCGAGACTCAACAGTAGATTTGATTATGCAAAGTTCACTGAATTCGACGCGTCTACGCCGGAAACGACCTCGACTCAAACTTGATCCGAAAGAATACGCAATCGTCCGGACACGCGTGCTCGAACGAGATGGCTGGCGGTGCCAAGAGTGCGGCTCCATGGAAGGCCTGGAGGTTCATCACATGAAACCTAGGAGCCAGCTCGGTGGCGATGTGATGCACAACTTGATTACGCTTTGCTTCGGTTGTCACGGCAAATGTCACGGAGGGCGCCGGTAGAAACAAGGGTACTCAACAGGATGCGCCTTGTTTGGCAACGCAAGCCCGATCAACCCGAGTCAGGAAGAAACCTTCGAGGAGATTGTTGTCATCGGGCTGCCAGGAGTGCAGGCCGGAAATTTGGCGTCTCATGGCTTCACCTCTTGAGCTTGCCCAGAAGAATTCGATTTGCAGATCAGTCCGTCCCTGTTTTCTTTTGCGGCTGCGGCCAGGTGAGAAATAAAGGACTCAACCAGATTGCGACTGGCGCCGCTGAGGGTCTCCGTGCCACAGAAATAGGCAGCGTAGGCTTTGACATGCGTGGGATTAAGGTTGTGTTGGCAGATTAAGAGACAGAGTTTATCGCGGAGCCGAGGCTGTCCATTATTCGAACCATTAGTATTCTTCTCCGATTCTTTCTGGACATTGGCCGGGCCGCAGCAGTTTCTAGGTTCAGGCAACCCTCCCAACTCTTCGACGGAACAAATTCCAATCCGTAAGCTTTTCGAAGGGCACGATTTACCGCCCGCGTTTCCGCAATACGCAATTCCGATCCGCGCACCCGAGGTATCCCCATAACCGACAAAGCCCTTTGACAATTGATCTCGGTATACGATCGCTCGGCATACCCACCGGTTGTTCGGAGCGTCAGACAATTTCTGTCCTTCACGGTGGTTTTCCCGAAGTATTGGCCCGTCCGAACTCTCGTGCAATGTGGTTCGCTTCTTACTTTCAAACTTATTTGGAGCGCGACGTTCGAGCAATCACGAACATACGTGACCAGGTGACCTTCCGTCGCTTTCTAGCTCTCCTAGCTAGTCGACACGGCCAAATTCTCAACGAGACCGAACTCGCTGCTCCTCTCGGAGTTTCCGTCCCCACCATAAGCGAGTGGTTACACATTCTCGAAATTACTGGCAGGTTATGGTGGTTGCGCCCCTACTTTGAGAATCTTGGGAAACGACTCATCAAGTCGCCGAAGGTTTATTGGGGTGATTCGGGTCTTGCTTGCCACCTTTTGGGAATAACGTCGGAAGCCGAACTTCAGCGTTCGCCTTTCCTTGGACAACTATTTGAGGGATTTGTGGCGACAGAAATACTCAAGAGTCAGGTAAATCAGGGGGCTTGGGGGGAGCTATATTTCTTTCGGGATCAGCACGGCCTGGAGATGGATTTTCTTGTACCGAGACCCAATTCTGGACTGTGGCTCGTCGAATGCAAAGCGGGAAAAACCGTCCGGTCCGCGATGGCTGCCCCACTTCTTTCTTTGCGTCACGCCTTGGGCAAGCGCACAAAGCGCCTGGTTATTGTGCATCGAAAGTCCCTCTCGATTCCTGCCACTGCGGCCGTTGCGAAAGGAGTGGAAGCGCTTGATTTGGAACGTTTCATCGCAGAATTTACTCGCCGCCATTGACTGGCGCTGATAGTTGGCTGCATGGGGATGATCTGAATCCACACACAACAGCCTTCACCGGCAGGAGACCCTTGGTCACTTTGCTTCGAAGTGCCCTTTCGCACGAAATGGCTTTCTCCCGTGGAACTGTTGTTTTGTGTGCAGATCCTGCGGCGTCACCACTGGCGCCCAATGCGCCTAGTCACAAAGTCTACTGTCCCACTCGAAGAGTCTTATATGAACTAGGATCAAAAACAAAATCGCAACGAATCCCACCCACCATCTGATGCCGGATTCGCCCGCGCGCGAACGCTTTCTGGTGCGGAAGAGATAGGTGGCATCGCGTGCCTGGCGGATCCACACCAGAGAACCACATCGATGCCCGTGTGTCTGAACTGGTGAGGGAAAAGCCTTACCACAATTTGCCAAGAGGCTCTTCCTGGGAGGGCGTTGGCGGCCACTCGTCAGGGTTGGAGCGCGACGAGCTGACGGACTGCATCGAGCAGAGATTGCGCAAACACATCAGCGACGCCGCTGGCGACCTGGTCGCTCTTCAGTATTCGAGCCGTTCTGCAACCTGCGTTTCTGCCGGCTTCCATATCGATGTCGGAATCACCAATCATCCACGAAGCAGTCAGCGCAATTTCGTGTGCGCTTGCTGCTGTCAACAGCATGCCCGGCGCGGGCTTACGGCAATTACATGGAGGTTGCTTTTCGTGCGGGCAATAATAAACTTGGGTGATTTCGGCACCGGCTGTGGCAAGCTCCTGGCACATGCGCAGGTGAATCAACTCCAATTCGTGAACCGTCAACAACCCTTTAGCCACACACCTTTGGTTGCTAACGACAATGACGCAGAAGCCCGCTCTGATGAGCAAGACGATCGCTTCGGCTACTCCTGGAAGAAATTGCATCTCTTCCCAGCGGGTTACGTATTGGCCTTCCGGGGGTTTTCGGTTTATAACCCCATCACGATCCAGAAACGCGGCCCTCTTCATGGAATATTTCTCGCTCCACTAGTTCTGAGATGATGTGGCCGACAAGGATGTGGCATTCCTGAATCCGTGGCGTCTCGTTCGATGGGACACAGATACAATAATCCACTGCGTTCCTTAGATTGCCGCCGCTACGGCCAGTCAGGGCGATCGTTTTCAACCCGATTTTTCTGGCGGTTGACATGGCGCGAAGCACATTTGCCGAATTTCCACCAGTCGAAATGCCAATGGCGATGTCGCCCGGACGAGCCAAGGCTTCGAGCTGTCGAGAGAAGACTCGATCAAATCCGTAGTCATTTCCGATGGCAGTAACACACGAACTATTTACGGATAATGCCAGCGCAGGTAGGGCGGGCCGATCGAATGCAAAGCGTCCCACGAGCTCCGCCGCTATATGCTGTGCATCAGCCGCGCTGCCCCCGTTGCCAAACAACAGAGCTTTATTCCCTTGCTTGAACGCATTTACTAAGACTTCTGTAGTGCTCCCCTCTAAAACTGGACACCTCATCTAGGTAGAATCAGGGCCTCCAAACAGGAGGCAGCATGGGCAGGAAACCGCGCGTAGATCGAAGTCCAGAAGAGAAGTGGCAAATCGTGCAGGAAGGGATGAAGAGCGGGAACGTCTCTGAGACTTGTCGGAGATATGGGATCGCTCAGACGCTCTATTACCGGTGGAAGGATGAAGCGGAACAGGGAGCGAAGGCAGCGCTTGGGGGGAGAAGCGCTGCCGCGGGGGAAACCGAGAAGGATCGCCGCATTCGGCAACTGGAGCGGACCCTGGGCCGGAAGTCGCTGGAGATCGAAATCCTAAAAAACGTCGTGGGGGAGTGAACTGTGGTGAAGTTCACTCCCAGGCGCGGGAGATGATGACGCAGGGCTACACGGCCACGCTGGTAGCGGCGACGCTGGCCATCAGCCGGTCGAGCTTGTATTACCGGAAGAAGCCGCGAGGCAGCCGGGCGGACCGGAGCTGCGATGAGCAGATCGTGGTGGCGTGTGGAGAGAAGTTGGCGTACGGCTATCGCCGAGTGGCGTGGTGGCTCTGGCGGAAGAAGGGTTTGCGTGTGAATCGCAAGCGTGTGCTGCGGGTAATGCGCGAACGTGGGTTGTTGGTGCGCTCGCGGCGTCTGCGCGCACGACGAAAGAAAGAGTGGGGCCGCGTAGAAGCAGCCGAGCCGAATCAGATCTGGCAGTCGGACATGACGAAGATCTGGGCGGGTCCGGCCGTGGGCTGGGCTTATCTGGTGAGCGTGATCGACTGCTGCACGCGGGAGATCGTGGGATGGAATCTCTCGCATCGCTGCCGGACCGAAGACGCGTTGGCAGCGGTGGAGCAGGCGGTGCTCGAACGGCTGCCCGAGGGCAGCCGCGAGGCTCGCTTGACGATGACCACAGACAATGGGACGCAGTTTACTTCTTCCCGGTTCCTGGAAACGCTCGGGCGGCTCGGCGTTACGCACCGGCGGACGGCGTATCATCACCCGGAAGGCAACAGCTACATCGAGCGGTTCCATCGCAGCTTGAAGGAAGAGGAAGTCTGGACGGCGGAGTACCAGAGCTTGGAAGAAGCGCGGACCAGCATTGCTCGCTGGATCGAGGAGTACAATCACGACCGGCCTCACCGTGGAGTCCAAAATCGCACTCCGCACGAGGCCTTCTTGGATTTCGCAGGTGTACTAAAAAACGAGGCCCTGACTGTCTAAATTAGAGGGGAGCACTACACTTCGCTCACTTTCGCTACCGTCAACACGACGTCCGTACTGCGGAGCAGAGATTGCTTCGTCGCGATCGATGCTTCGATCAATTTACTCACGCGATGCTCGAAGTCATTCGTTTGTTTCATCCATCCTCCGCGGTTAAGCACCGACTCCAGTCCACTTATTATCTCGAGTAGCTAGCCGCACAAATTGACCAGCCGGAGTTCTTGTACCAGTTGCACTGAGAGAGTCTACATCACTGATCGGACCACCGGCCTGATTCCACACCTCCCAAAGCGCAGTCGAAAACGCCTTCATCCTGAAGCACAGCAAGAGCTCTGTCTGCAGATCTTGAGGCGAGATGGTTGTCGTTTCCAGTCATGTGGACGACGAAGAGAGTTGCAGATCGATCAAAGCGCGGCAAGACGTCACCCGGGGAACGGCACGGAGGACGAAGATAGAAACGACGGAGCTCGATACGATGCGTCGTTGCTTTAGACTTGTGGGCCCGGGCCGAACCTTCTTAACTCGTGGTACCGTAAGGACTCGCTACAGCTATGGCTTAGCCTGGAGAGCCAGTTCGCGGTAATTGTCGCAGCGGTTCTTGGCAACGCATAAGCCAAGGAGGAGAAGACTATGCCTGCTACGAACATAAGTGTACTCAGCGTCAAGGTGCTTACGATAGCCGGCGCCATCCAAATGACGGCCAATGACATTAACGACTACGGTCAGGTGGTCGGGCAGTTCACTGACCCAGGTGGAGTGGCACACGGTTTTGTGTATGAAGAAGAGTCTTTTTGCCAACTGGATTATCCGGGTGCGACTGCAACCGAGATTCTCGGCATCAACAATCTCGGCCAGATGGTGGGAATGTTTACTACGCTTAACGCCACATCTGGTTTTCTCTATGATCGAGGGACATTTAGCCCGCCTCTGACCTATCCCGGCGCCGGAAATTTCACCGTTCCGAATGGAATCAACGACCGGGGGGAAATCGTAGGCGTGTACCAAGATGCTGTACCTGGCGAACACAGTTTTCTCTACAAAGCTGGAAAATACCAAGCTCTGGTCTATCCAGGCGCAAAGGAAATCGGCGCTCAGGGTATTAGTAACAGTGGCCTGGTTGTTGGAGACTTCCCAGACGCAAAGGGCACACACGGTTTCGTCTATCTGGAAAATGTGGGTGTGTTTACACCTGCCTTGGATTGCCCAAATGGAACTGTCACTGCCCTCCGAGGAATAAGCAATGGCGGTCAAATCGTGGGCGGCTGTGTTGATGCACAAGGGAACGAGCACCCGTTCTTATACATGGCTGGCGCACTCAATCCAATACTCATCCCTGGCGCGATTAGTGCCAGCGCGAACGGCATCAACGACCGTGGACAGGTTGTCGGGAATTTTCAGACCGCAGGGGGAACACAATCGTATGTTGCTGCGATCCGAGTTTAGAACGACCTTATTTGGCTTGCGATCGCAGAAATCCAAGCGGTGGCCTGCGGAAGTGTCAGTGAGAGGGAGCGGTAGACCCGGATCGCCGCGTCGCCACAGTGTTGCAGACTTGGCCGGAACACGGATCGATCTTGTCGGGAATTTCATTAATCGACGGCATCCACGCCTGGTGTGTCAGCGCCAAGCCAAGAAAGAGTTGTGTCAAAATTGTGGAATGCAATTGGCATTAGTTTGCAATGACTTGCATACCGCTCTTACGTAACAGTTCTGTTTTGTTATAGATAAATTGGCCCATAAAATGCCTCATCCAAAATTGACAGTGTGTTTGCGTACAGTGTTAGGAACGAAAGTGAATATGCTCGCCAAGTTAGCCGGTTTCCTGCTTCCGTTGCTGGCCTTCGGAGCTGTACAAGCCGATGCGGATTCAGTCTACGAAATCAGCGGGACGCTGACAATTCCTGGGAACAGTTCAAATCCAGGAGTCAGCGAAACGATTAACTTTTCGTTTGAGCTTGATTACACGCAACTTGTCAGGGGTTTACCGACTGTCGTTGGCACCCCGACGATTAATTCGTTCGGGCCTCTGGGGACATTCCTGTTTGGAACACCTGGAGGATCACCTGATGGCGCGGCTCCTTCTAACCCTTACCAGGGTTACGTTGGGTTTTTCAGTCCCAGTGTAGAAATAGACCTGTTTGGTTCGTTTGCGCCCGTGTATGGTCCTGTTCCCGTTCCACGGGAGGGACAAGGAGCAGCGGCAATCTACTCTTGTTTTTTGTCGCCAACTGTATGCAGCGAATTTTATCCCAGTGGTAACCCTGCCCCTGCTACCGGTGGAGAAGGACTTTATTGGTACGGGACGTCGGATCCTTCCGTGTATGCTGTGACGGTCCCTGAGCCCGGAACACTCTGCCTCTCGGTACTTGGTGCCTTAGCTTTGTGTCTTATTAAAAAATTCGCACACAGTAGGTCATAGCTATTCTTTGTAGATATCGATAGCATTATCTACTAGATCCGTTTACACTGCACTTCGATACCTAGTTTCCGCGACTAACGGCTCGAACCAGCCTGAATACCCGGTTGGCCTCCAATCTGACGCTCACGCTGATTCCCCGCAGCCTCAGATCTAAGTAGAACTTCTCCGCTTCTCCATCGCTGCGGTTCAATCGCCGGAGACTGATGCAATGCTCCCAACGGCGCAGCTGGCCGTTGAGCACCGGCACCTGATCGGACTCGCCTGCACCTCGAAGAATGGCGCTGTTGAACGCAATGGACCAACGGTGCGCCAACATCATTCGAAGTTCGGGTGAAGATAGGAAGGGATAAGAATTTGCCTCTTCGTGGAAAGAAGTCGGGACTATTTCCGCAATGAAGTACGAAACTCCCTCCCCTAGCCGTTAAGTAAGGGGTTTAGAATGAATAGATTACACTATGAATCGCGGCACTAGAATCTCCATCCCCTCTGGTAACGTAGTTGCACCTTCATGTTCAGCAGGTGTACGGTTTCGATTTTAGGCAAATAGGTGTCGGCAGGCTACTTATCCATTCATGAACCCCGAAATCAATCATGTCTTGGACTCACCGGCAGCGGCTGGTTTTGTCCTAGGCCAAGGTGCCGCTATGCAAACCTTGAACGCGATGGTGGCCGACATCGCGCGTACGGACATCGCCGTTCTCTTGATTGGGGAGAGTGGGACCGGTAAAGAAGTCTATGCGAGACTCATTCATCGCCTCTCTGGACTGAATGAGGCACCTTTACAAAAAATTAGCTGCGCGACACTCGATCCCGGTCGCCTTCTTGCGCAGGTGCGGGATTGCTTGCGAGCTGTGGCAGAGGGCCTCAGTCCGGGCTCCCTGTTTTTGGACGGAGTGGAGGAGCTGGATTTAGCCTGCCAGCGTGTGCTTCTCTCGTTGCTGCCGGACGGCGAGCCGAATGGTAAAACCGGAAAAATGACCGCGCGATTGATCTCCTCCACTAGCCGCAACCTGGAAAAGGAAACCGAGGCGGAGCACTTTCGCCGCGAGCTTTATTTCCGGATAAACGGGGCGTGCCTCCGCTTGCCGCCGCTGCGCGACCGCAAGGAAGACATTCCGACACTCTTGGAATACTTTTTAGCCAGACATGCCGGTGAATTAAAGAAGGCGGCTCCGGTTTTGAACAACGAAATAATGGAACTTCTCGCCTCTTATGGCTGGCCGGGTAATATTCGCGAACTCGAGAATGTGACAAAGAAGATTGTGGCTGTCGGAGATGCCCATGTGGCGCTCGACGATCTGCGAGCCCCGCCGCTGGGGCTCCCGCCGGTGGATGGCGGACCGCAGGTTACGTCACTCAAGCTGGCTGCCCGCGCTGCGTCGCGGCGAACGGAACGTGAGCTGATTCTGAAGGCGCTTGAGCGCACCCACTGGAACCGAAAGCGTGCCGCTCAAGAATTGCAGATCAGCTATAAAGCCTTGTTATATAAGATTAAGCGAACTGGCGCATGGATATCCGGATCTGAGGAGTAGTAGGAGGATGTAATGAATTTCTCGACCGGCCTGGTTATCACAGCTTGGCTGGCTGCCTTCGGGCAGGTTCAGGAAGTCCAAAAACCAGTTGCAGCAGAAACGTCAGGTCAGAAAACCGAGCCGAGTGCCAAGTCCGCGACGACACCGCAGGGGACGTTCAATGATGCGGAATACAAGATTGGCCCGCAAGACGTTCTGCGCATTGATGTTTGGAAAGAGGCAGAGGTTTCGCGCGCAGTTCCTGTCCGACCGGACGGAAAAATTTCTTTGCCGTTGTTGAACGACGTACAGGCCGCCGGTCTGACGCCCATGAAACTCGCCGCGGTCATCGCTGATGGCTTAACAAAATATATTAATAATCCACAGGTTACCGTAACTGTATCGGAAATTAATAGTCGGCGGATTTACGTGACGGGAGAAGTCTCGCGTGCTGGCGCCTTTCCACTGCTGCCTAACATGACTGTTTTACAAGCGCTTTCGAGCTCCGGCGGGTTCACACAATTCGCCAAGATCAAGAACATCTACGTCTTGCGGTCCGAAGATGGCAAACAAGTGAAACTGCCTTTCAATTACAAAGATGCCGTCAAGGGCAAAAAACCTGAACAGAATGTTTTGCTGCAACCTGGTGACGTAATTGTAGTTCCTTAGAGGATGCAGATGAAACGATACACAAGACTTCTAGCAGGATCGACCACCATAGCGGTTCTGTTTCTCGGCGCCACTTCGATCTCAGCCCACCAGGAGGATAACTCCGAGCCAAAGCCCGCGGCACGAGAGTATCCGCCGCTCATCGAGGGTTTGGGCAATCAGGACTCGAATGGCGACCAGGAGCCGGCGACCAATCTGAATCCGGACACCCGCCCGTTGACCGGTGTGCAGAATCCTACGCTGGGCACGCCAGGAATTCGTCACAGTTACTGGCTGCCAGGCTTCCAGTACGGAAACACCGTTCGATCAAGTGCGCTGAACCAAGCAACGTCTTCCGGCTGGAATACGACCAGTTTTATCCTGGGTAACTTAAGTCTCCTTGATGCTTGGGGCCGGGCGCAGCTGGCCGTGAACTATTCAGGGGGCGGAAGCTTTTCCTCGGACAGTGCACAAGGCAATTCTCATTTTCAGCAGTTCGGGCTCGTGCAAACGTTCGATTGGGGCAGATGGAAGCTGTATTTCCTCGACCAGTTTTCGTACCTCCCCGAAACACAGTTCGGGTTCGGTGTCGGGACAGGTCTGTCCTTTCCCGGCGTGGGTGGTTCTCTCGCCCCTCCTCTACCAGGATTGCTGAATAGTTATGTACCCAACCAGGGCATTTTCACAACGTTTGGCCCGCGTTACAGCAATGCCGTTGCAACTCAAGTGGCCTACACAGTCAGCCCTCGAGGCTCAATCACGGCAGCGGGATCGTACGGCATACTTCGTTTTATCGAGGCGGGAAACATCGAGAGCAATGATGCAAACTTTAATGTGGGTTATAGCTACAACTTGACAAGAGCAGATACGCTTGGAGTTCAGTACAGCTTCGGCAGCTATCGCTATATTGGTAATCCTCAGGCGATCAACGATCAAGTCGTCCAATTCATGTACGGTCGCAAGGTCACTGGAAGGATTGCTCTGCAACTGTTCGGCGGACCCGAAGTGACCACATTTCGAGTGCCAGTTAACAATTCCTCGAATAGGGTTTCGGGATCCGGAGGCGCCAACCTCACCTACGCGTCGAACCGCGGCAGTTTGGCGCTAACCTATAATCATGGTGTCAGTGGCGGGAGTGGAGTTTTTGCCGGGGCGAACACAGATCAAGTGCAGTCTAGTCTTGGTCGTCAACTGTCCCGGGAATGGGCGGCGAGTCTTAACTTCGGCTATTCCCGAAGCGGGAGTGTTGCCAGTTCCGCTTCTTCACAGACGTATGATTCATGGTACGTGGGTGGTGGGCTGAGCCGACCTTTCGGACGAAACACCAATTTTACGGTCGCCTACACAGCCCAAATTCAAACATCGAATCAAACTGTTTGCGCCGCGGGTACTTGCAGCACGAACTTCACATCGCAACAGATTACGCTGGGGCTCCAATGGCATACGCGACCCTATGTGCTGCGATAGGTCTGACATTCGAAATCAAATGATGTCTGCAGGACAATCATTTGCCCGAAGAAATTGAGATAATAGTGGGTCACCGTCACAGGAGATAGCGAGAGTTCAGAGACTATGTACAAGAGCTTCTTCGGGCTGAAAGAAAATCCGTTCAACGTCAATCCAGATCCGCGCTACCTCTTTCTTACTAAAGAGATCGAGGAAGCGCTGAGCGGGTTGATGTATGGCGTTCAGAATCGCAAAGGCTTCATCACGCTTACCGGTGAAGTCGGCACGGGAAAAACTACACTCATAAACCGTCTTGTCGACTGGTTACATCAACGGCGGGCAAGAACTGCGTTTCTATTTAATTCCCGGATGAATACGAATCAATTGTTCGATTTCATTCTGGCGGAGTTTGGTATTTCCTGCGAGTCCCGGACCAAGAGTCAGCAGTTGATGCGCCTCAATCAGTGGCTTCTCGAGCGTTACCGTGCCGGTGAAAGTACCGTGCTTATCGTGGACGAAGCACAGAACCTGACCTACCCAGTGCTCGAAGAAATTCGGTTGTTGACCAACCTCGAGACATCCACTGAGAAGCTGCTGCAGATCGTATTGTCTGGACAGCAAGAGTTGGAAGAGAAGCTGAAGCTGCCTCAACTGCGGCAACTCCGCCAGCGCATCATGCTGCGCTGCAAGACGGCCCCTCTGACGAAAGAGCAGACCCATGACTATGTCGCTGAACGTCTCAGGATCGCCGGAGCCAGCGGTGAACCGATTTTCAGCCCGAAAACGGTTGAAACGATCCATTTATATTCAATGGGCATTCCGCGCGTGGTGAATCTGCTTTGCGAACACTCGCTCATCAATGCTTTTGTCGAACAGCAGCGGCCGATCTCACCGAAAATCGTGGAAGACGTCGCACATGAATTTCAGCTCGACGAGGTCGAACCGACTGCGCCGGCAGGGAGCACACGTATCGACGCAGATGTCTATAATTCAGAAGCGTTCATTCAGAATCTCGGAGAAGCACTGTCTAGGTTTCGGATGAACCCCTACCTGAGTTCTTCAACGCGGGAACGAAAATAACTGTGACGTTGTCAGGCTTTCCTGGACGCCCCAAGCTAGAGTGACAAGAAACTCGAATCGCTTGTTCTGAATGGCAAGGCTTGGCTTCCTTCGAAGGTTCCGGCAGCAGACTTAGTCAGCCGAGATCTTGTCCGCTTTCGCGACCGAAGTCCGGTAGCATCCGGAGTTTTTGCTCTGCTCGCGCAAGTTATGGCCCTGATCTCAAAGTAACTACATTTTCTATATAGCCGGTGATTCTTCTCGCTCGCCGCGCTGCAGGAGCAATAGAACTGGCAACAGAAAGAGGAGGCCCAGCAAGAAAAATACGATCCCACCTTGGCGATGCAATTTGCCCGTAAGAAAACCAGGATTCACATACATCGCTAACAGGGTTAGTGTCGCAATGCGGATCCCGTTCTTTATGATCATCATGAAGAGTCCACAGGCCACGAACAATGCTTTCTTCCAGATACTCTTCAGACGGAAATGAGCTACTAACAGTGCCAGGATCAACAGTGCCATGCTCGAACGGATCCCACTGCACTCGCGGGCCACCTCAATGTTCACGCGTGCGAGGTGGAAAACGAATCCCTCGCGAAGAAATGGAACACCGATCGAATCAAACAGCGCGGCCGTAATCTCCGCGGACCCTTTCTGCAGGACAAGGATGGCACGGTTGAGAAGGAACTCCGGCAAGGGCACCGTGAGGAAGAGAAAGAAAAGAGAAAATCTGGCATCCTGAAGCGCAGATCTACCAAAAAAAAACGCAAATCCTGAAATCCAGAAAAGGACAAGGGCTAGCATGTACCCCGTCAGGTTACTGGTCAGAGTCCAGTTTGCGCCAGACTGCGTTGTCCAGGCATAAAAAAAAACCGCGACAAAGAAGAGAAAGACAGCACTGGGGTTGTCAGAAGAGAGGCGATGAAATACTGTCTGACGTTCAAGATAGATTACCCACGCGGAAATGGCGGGAATCAGGAGAATGTGGGAGGCATCATCGTTCTGCAGGGCGAAATGGATCATCCATCCGAGAGGACGCGCGAACAGAACCAAGGACACGGAGATCCAAAGGCCATACGCCAGCCAACGCGCGGAGTCGCTTTTTTGAGCGCCACTCAACCTCACCTTCGCCCGCCTCCTCCAAACCTGTGTCATACTACCGCACCAGGGGGAAGCGACGAAGTACAGGGTCAAGGTATGTTTCGAAGAGCAAGAGTGCCCGCGATGAAATTAACACGCTGGCAACAGAAAGTCCAGCACCTTGCCCTCCCAACGGCACTCGGCAGAACAGGGGAACAGGCAGACGCGAGCCGAGCCCAGAATTTCTGGCCTAGTCCAATCCGCTATAATTCGGCGTTGATGACTGGATCGCAGATGACCCAGCAGCAAATAGCGGCGCGCAAGAGGCCAGAACCAGTGTATTCGCCCCGGGTCAGGAACAACGAAACCAAGCAGATATGTCCTTGTTTTTGTGCGAGTTACGCAGGGAAAAAATTTAGAACTATGTGCTAGCAATCTTCACTAAGGACGACCTCACCTGCCTTAGTGGTGGGCGAATTACATCGGTCGATGAGCTCCTAAGTCGCTTACTGTCATTGAGTTACGCAGGCGCTATCCGCATTCTGAGCGTGGCACCCATTGTGCAAGGATAACAGGTCTACTGGCAAGGGTCCCAATGTGACTCTAATGGCGGTAGCTTGTTTTGCGAGAGGATAAAGTGAGTCTGAGCTCTGGCTTCGTCGGGTCGGTAGCTGCCTTAGGGGGCCACACTGACCGTCACCCTTGGTATGCGTTGCAAGTGCGCTCTCGCTATGAGATGGGTGTCGCTCGTCATCTTCGTGGCATGGGATACGAAGAGTTCCTGCCCCTCTATGAATGCCGCAAACGCTGGTCTGATCGAATCAAGGAAGTGCAGGTACCTCTCTTCTCCGGTTATCTGTTTTGCCGATTTGATCTCCAAGACCGGCTCCCAATTCTCAAGACTCCTGGTGTCATTCAGGTTGTTGGGTACAATCGCCAGCCTATCCCTATCGACGAGGACGAAGTAAAGTCAATTCAGACATTAGTTTCTTCAGGGATTCCAAATCAGCCCTGGCCCTTCTTGAAAGTTGGCGCGAAAGTCCGAATCGAATCAGGTCCTCTCCGTGGCCTCGAAGGAGTATTGGTGGAATTCAAGGGCAATCGACGGCTCATCCTTTCGGTCTCCCTTCTCCAACGCTCCGTTGCTGTTGAGATGGATGCTGCGTTTGTGAGATCTGAGGTCACCTCGTTGGCACCGCGGTTGGAAAGCACCTACTTACAACCACGCCCTTTGTCGGTCGCCGGAGATTAGTCCAGCTCGAAGCCCTAGAGGGAGTCCTTGAGTTATCGGGAATGAGTTTTCTCCTTTAGCGCACCTGTTTTCACGGCTATTACTCTCGAGCTGGATTTTTCAGGTGCAAAACAAGCTTCAAGGTATCACTCTTTCTCCTAAGTTTATTGTTATCTGTTACTTAAAGTGAGACTCGACGCGCAGCTGTTTGGAATCAGCCAGGGTGCCCATTGGTTCGCGAATTGCACCCGTTCAAGTAGGCAGTCTCTGACGGAGCTGCAGAGAAACGAGCTGGTTGCGACTAAATGTCGGGGAACCCTGTCACTGTTTGCCAAACCCGGGCCGACGCGGCCGGCTTCACTCTTCTTCAAGGTCGTAGGGTTGCACCTGGTAACAGAAGTCTGCGTTTGTGGTGAGAGCGCTGAGAACGGCAAGCACAAGGACCTGGCCCCTATGATACCAAATGCGAAAACCGCGAGCGGAAAGAACGAGCCGTATTCGCGGAGCAATGGAAACTCGTTGCGTCCTGTACCCTGGTCTCACCTCAATCCGTCGGACCTCACGCAGCGGATTCTGCCCAAGGACGTTTTTCATGGGCTGCTTTGTCTCGAAAGAAAGCGAGCGGAGCGCTCTAAGAAACATCTGTTGCTGATGCTCATTGATGGCAAGTGCTCGGCACTGCTTAACGGTGATAGCGTCCCTCTAGAGCGAATTGCAAGTGTTCTCTGCGATACCATCCGTGACACAGATCTTGCCGGTTGGTTCGAACCGAACTCTGTCCTAGGCGCTGTGTTCACCCAATTCGCTGAATCGGAAATCGGCACTGCCGTAAGGACGATCGAATCAAGGTTGATAGCCGAACTTCAGAAAGTTCTCAAAGCGAATCAGATTAATCACTTGCAAATATCTTTCTACTCTTTCCCGGATGTTTGGGAGGGTGAGGGACGCGGACGTTCAGTCATTACGACGCTGTACCCCGATTTGTTCGAAGGGGAGAGAAAAAAAAGACTGTCTCTCCTCACGAAGCGGGTTATGGATATTGTTGGCAGCACATTGGCGTTGATTCTTCTAACGCCGGTCTTCCTGCTTCTAGCAGTCATCATAAAGATGACCTCCAAGGGGCCCGTCCTTTTCCGTCAGCAGCGCGTTGGTCAATTTGGTGCGCCGTTTGAGTTCTTGAAATTTCGGTCGATGTCCGTTTCAACCGATGCAGGAATCCATAAAGAGTATGTCCAAAACTTCATTGCAGGGAAGGCGCAACCTACTGCTGCGGCAAAAGATCAAAAAGTCGTTTATAAAATTACGAGCGATCCCCGAGTGACCTGGATCGGTCGATTCATGCGGCGCACCAGTCTCGACGAGCTCCCCCAATTCTGGAACGTTCTCAACGGAGAAATGTCTCTCGTTGGGCCGCGACCGCCAATCCCGTATGAAATTGAGGCATATGACATTTGGCATCGCCGGCGCTTGCTCGAAGGCAAGCCGGGCATTACAGGCCTTTGGCAAGTTCACGGGCGGAGCCGGACTACATTTGATGAAATGGTTCGGTTGGACCTCCGATATTCAAGAACCTGGTCACCCTTATTAGATCTCAAGATTCTTCTACAAACCCCTCGCGCGGTCATTTCGGGCAACGGCGCTTACTGAGTGGATGGCACAGATGGAAAAGCTTCATACGTGGTTGGCTGGACCGCTTCGCTTGATCCCGATTCAGCCCTTTTCGCCTTTATTTCCGTGAGTGGTTACCTGCTCGCGGCGGCCGTTGTTGCTCTTCTGTCTAAGACTTAAAACTCGAAGGTGCAGAAAATGGGTACAACTTTAAGCGTCGGCTCTCCCGCGAGCCTCCCCCTCATGATGGACCTGGGGAGCAATGTAATAAGAATGGGTGTCCTCGGCTATGGATATTGGGGCCCTAACATCGTCCGTAATTTCCACGGACAAGAGCAATCCAGGGTAGTCAGCGTGTGTGACCAGAGTCCGAAGTCGCTTCAGCGCGTCCGCCAGGCCTATCCGGACATGCACGTCACCAGTGATTGCAATGAATTGCTCCGCTCAACTGACGTCGATGCCATAGCCGTGGTTACTCCCGTCTGGACACACTATGAGCTTGCGAAGGCTGCCCTCCAAAACGGCAAGCACGTGTTCGTCGAGAAGCCTTTCACTTGTACATCGGCGCAAGCGGAAGAGCTAATTGAGTTGGCCGATCGCAAGAATCTCAAAATCATGGTAGACCATACCTTTTTGTTTACCGGCGCTGTTAAGCGAATTCGTCAATTCATCGAGGATGGAACGCTGGGCGATCTCTACTACTACGATTCCACACGAGTCAACTTCGGGCTATTGCAGCACGATGTGAATGTCATCTGGGACCTGGCGCCGCACGATCTTTCTATCATGAACTATTTGATCAAGGAAAAGCCCGAAGCAGTTGTCGCGACTGGCGAAAGCCATTTAAACCATGTGGCGGACGTAGCATATCTGACGCTCTACTACCCCCATAACATAATTGCGCACATCAATGTGAACTGGCTGTCTCCTGTCAAGGTACGCACCACTTTGATTGGCGGCGAAAAGAAGATGTTGGTGTGGAATGACCTTGAGGCAGACGAAAAAATCAAGGTTTACGACAAGGGAGTTGAGATCTCGAACGGAGAAGGAAGGTATAAGTTGATGGTTAGCTACCGTTCCGGAGACATGTGGGCGCCGCGGATCGAACAGTTAGAAGCCCTCAGAGTTGAGGCTGCTTACTTTGTCGACTGCATTCTGAATGACAATACGCCATTCAACGACGGAGTTGCCGGCCTGCAAGTGGTCAGAACCCTGGAAGCTGCAGACCAATCCCTCCAGCAGAAAGGCAAAATCATTCAGCTATGATGGATCATAATTGCATTGCCCCCGATGTCGAGCTTGGTCAGAACGTTAAGTTGTCGAAGTTCATCAATCTTTATGGTTGCAAAATCGGTGACGACACGAAAATCGGGGCTTTTGTTGAGATTCAGAAGAACGCGACTGTCGGAAAGAACTGCAAGATCTCCAGCCATAGCTTCATTTGCGAGGGCGTCACGATCGAGGACAACGTGTTCATCGGTCACGGCGTAACTTTCATTAACGATCCGTACCCACGCGCAACTACGCCCGAAGGCGGGTTGCAGACCGAACAGGATTGGAAGGTCGAGCGCACGGTAGTGAAGAAAGGCGCTTCGATTGGCTCGGGAGTGACTTTGCTTTGCAATGTCATGATTGGAGAGCAAGCAATTGTCGGCGCCGGAAGCGTCGTAACGAAGGATGTTCCTGCTAACGCCATCGTTGCGGGAAACCCTGCACGAGTTAAGAGATTTGTCGACACCAACGCGACTGTTGCTGTGGGAGAGCAAAAGTGAGCAGTGTGAATAGCAAAGATACGATTCCATTCCTCGACCTTGCTACGATTCACATCGAGCTTGAGCAGGAACTGACTGAAGTTTTCAAGCATGCGCTGCACACTGCCGGTTTCATCGGTGGTCCGATCGTAGAAGAGTTCGAGCGCGCGTTTGCGAAGTTCTGTGGTACGAAATACTGTGTCGGGGTTGGTAGCGGAACTGATGCACTGCGCTTCGCGCTGATAGCTGCAGGGGTGAAATCTGGCGATGTCGTAATTACCGTACCGAATACATTTATAGCCACCACGGAGGCGATATCACAGGCGGGTGCCGAACTGAGGTTCGTAGACATCGATGAACGCACCTACAACATGGACCCAGCGAAAGTGCGTGAATATCTAGAGAACTGTTGCACGGTCGATGACCGGATCGGCGTTGTCATCGACAACAAGAGCGGTAAGCCGGTTACAGCCATTGTTCCGGTCCATCTCTATGGACAGATGGCGGATATGGATCCGATCCTGGAGATAGCCGAAAAGTACAGACTGATCGTCGTTGAAGATGCCTGCCAAGCTCATGGCGCACAGTACTTCTCCAAGAAGGAAAACTGCTGGAGAAGAGCCGGTTCAGTCGGCAAGGCAGCCGCATTCAGTTTCTATCCGGGAAAGAATCTTGGGGCATGTGGTGAGGCTGGAGCAATTACGACCAACGAAGAGCGGCTCGCTCAGAAAACCCGGATGCTCCGCGATCATGGCCAGTCCAAAAAGTACTATCACGATATGGAGGGTTATAACGGTCGGCTGGACGCGATCCAAGCTGGCTTTCTGACGGTGAAGCTGCAGTATCTTGCTGAATGGAACTGCAAGCGACAAGTGGCCGCCCACAAGTATGACCAACTTTTTTCGCCGGTCAGTGGCGTGATCGCACCATACTGTCCGGACTGGTCACGAGCGGTTTACCACCTCTATGTAATTCGGGTTCAGGACCGCGCCGGACTGCAGAAACACCTGACCGGAGCAAAAGTCGATACTGGTATCCATTATCCTGTGCCTCTCCATTTGCAGAGGGCGTACGAAGGCCTCGGATATCAGCAGGGAGATTTGCCGATTGCCGAACGCACAGCGTCGGAAATCGTTTCCCTGCCAATGTTTCCCCAACTTACTGCTGAGCAGCAGTCCCGTGTTGTTGACGGGGTCGTGCGCTTCTTAGACAGGGAGATGTTTCCAGGGCAAGTCGGGGCCGGTTGCGTCCCGTTTGAAGTACGGCAAGGAACCACGTCAGTTCGCTAGCGCAATTCGAGTCCAGGATCGGTCTGTTCTCAGAAACTTGTGTGAACCCTAGGTGAGTTCACCGAGCTACATACCGTCGCGCCGATACCTGTTCTGAGAGATTTGGAAAACTCCCGCATGGACCTTTTTTTATTTCAATCATCGCAGGACTCAAAAACAAGCCTACGATTCACCAACGCGACAGGCTCTCATCAGGTCTGCGAACTGCCTCAACATTCTTGGAGTCGCAGTAGTGTCCGACTTAACTAACTATAACGAAATAGGCCGAGAGGTCGCCGCTACGTTTGGGCGTCGCGAAATCCATACTGATCCCAATTGGGAACATGAATTCGCCGCTTGGCTGAAGGGTGATCGCACTCGTGATGAACTGCTCGACTTATTCGGCAGGCACCGTTCGGGAGAGAGTGCTTTCGATACCATGATGCGCCGGGTTCTCATGCGTGCGTTATGCAAACGCGTGGGCAACGACCTTCAAGTGGGACCTAACGTCGTCCTGAAGCACCCGGAGACGATGGAGTTTGGTGACTGCGTCTTTATAGGCGCGCAAACGATGATCCAGGGACGGTTCGATGGAGTCTGCAAGATCGGCAGTCACGTTTGGATTGGACCACAGGCCTACTTCGACGCTCGGGACTTGATTCTGGAAGACTACGTCGGCTGGGGACCGGGTGCCAAGGTCCTAGGTTCGGTCCATACTGGCAGCCCCACTAGCGAACCGATCATCACGACTGGCCTCGTGATCCAGCCTGTCAAGGTGGGTTTGGGAGCGGATATCGGGATGAATGCCAGCATCCTGCCAGGGGTTCAGGTCGGAGCACACTCAATCGTAGGTGCGGGTGCGGTTGTCACTCGTGATATACCGGACTACGCTATCGTTGCCGGTGTCCCAGCCCGCGTGATTCGAGACCGGAGGGAAGGGTAAGTGTGGATGTCCCTATTCTCGATCCGTTCCGTGCTGCGACTAAGTTGCAGATACGCTTCATTTCCTGTTCCAGCATTCGTTTTCCAGACGTGCTGCCCTAGTTTCACAGCACGCGACTTGCATATCCATATGTCTTCTTTTCCTGTGGCGTAAAATCAGTTGCTGGAGGAAGGATGAGCCGTCTAGCAGATACATGTTGCCTTGTAACAGGTGGAGCTGGCTTCGTCGGAAGCACCATTGTCGATCAACTTCTGGCTGCGGGAGCTTCTGAGGTTCGCGTAGTCGACAACTTTGTCCGCGGAAGCCGGGGCAATCTGGCGTGGGCGCTGGACCACGGCGGTGTCAACGTCATCGAAGGAGACATCCGCGACGCCTCTCTTGTGAATCGAGCCACGGATGGCGTGGACTACGTATTCCACCAGGCCGCCTTGCGAATAACGAGGTGCGCCGAGAATCCCCGCGAGGCAGTCGAGGTCCTTATAGATGGCACGCTAAATGTCCTGGAGGCGGCCTTAAGACACAAGGTGAAGAAGGTCGTCGCAGCATCATCGGCTTCCGTTTATGGCGAGCCCTCTTATCTGCCCATCGATGAGTCCCATCCGTTCAACAATCGAACGATGTACGGGGCCGCAAAGATTGCAAACGAGCAAATGCTGCGCGCTCTTCACGAGACCTCCGGCCTTCAATACATCGCAATCCGTCCCTTCAACGTATACGGTCCGCGCATGGACGTTACAGGCGTGTACACGGAAGTGCTGATTCGCTGGCTCGATGCAATAGAGACCAATAAACCGCCGCTAATTTTCGGCGATGGCAGCCAGTCAATGGATTTTGTCTACGTCGAGGATGTAGCCCGGGCGAACCTGTTGGCGGCACAGAGCGCTGTCAGCGACGAAGTCTTCAATGTCGGTACCGGAGTCCAGACCAGTCTGAATGAGCTGTGCGGATTACTTCTGAGCCTTACCGGTTCGTCATCGCAACCCGAGTATCGCGAGGCGCGCAGCGTTGGGAACGTGCAGAGGCGTCGAGCAGCCGTTGAGAAGGCTGACAGGATACTTGGTTTCAGGACCACCGTATCTTTGGAACAAGGTCTTCGTGAACTAATCCGTTGGAGGGAGGCTGCCAAAGCGATGGCAGCACCTGTTGTGGAGGCGTCATGAGTTCCACGATGCCGTTGAAAACCATTCCCATAGCTCGACCATCCTTTGGGCTGAATGAAGAGAAGGCTGTTCTCGAAGTGCTCAGAAGTGGCTGGGTTAGCCAAGGACCTTGCGTCGCGGAATTCGAGCGCAAGTTTGCCGAGTACGTGGGTGCGGCCCATGCCGTGGCCGTCTCGTCTTGTACGACTGCTCTGCACTTGGCCTTTTTGGCCGCCGGCATCAAACCCGGAGATGAGGTGCTGTGCCCTAGCCTTTCGTTCATAGCCACTGCCAACGCCATCGTCCATGCCGGGGCAAGTCCGATTTTTGTTGACATCGACCGATCCACTTACAACATGGACCCTGCATCCATCGAGCGCTCGATCACTCCTCGAACTCGGGCCATTTTGGTCGTTCACCAAATCGGCTTGCCATCTCCTCTTAATGAGATCTGCAGCATTGCAGCCACGCACGGTCTGATAGTGATAGAAGATGCCGCGTGCGCGATCGGGTCCGAATACAAGGGTCGCTCTATTGGTTCGCCGCACACATCCATGGCCTGCTTTAGCTTCCATCCCCGGAAGATCCTGACCACGGGTGAGGGGGGAATGATCACCACAGCTGACGAAAAGTTGGCTGCTCGTCTGCGTAAACTACGCCAGCACGCGATGACAGTTTCAGATCTGGCTCGCCATAGTTCCACGCAGGTGGTCACGGAGAGCTACGACGAAGTCGGTTACAACTATCGGATGACCGATCTCCAAGCTGCGATTGGCATAGTGCAATTGGAACGCCTAGACAACATGCTCGCCCGGCGGCGGCAACTGGCCTCGCGCTACTCGCAACGATTGTCGCGGCTCGAATGGCTCGTACCTCCTTTTGAGCCAGGGGATTGTCGTCACAACTTCCAATCCTATATGGTTCGCCTGAAGGATGATGCTCCCATTACGCGCGATGAGTTAATGCAGGAATTACTTGGCCGGGGAGTTTCTACTCGCAGGGGAATCATGGCGATTCACCGCGAGTTGCCGTACCGTCATGAGGAATGGAACAGTCGACTACCTCGAACGAACGATGTGACTGACACCGCGATTATTCTGCCTCTCTTCTACGCGATGACAGAAGAGGAGCAAGACTACGTGATTGACTGCCTCGAACAAATTAATGCTCAGCTGCGAACCAGAGAAGCTGGAAAAGCTTAAGAGTTTCTAGTTGTGAGTCCGGTCGTCTTCCTCCCGAGTATCTCGTCAACCCCTATCCACACATGACGTCAAGCGCTTGTAACAATGAATTGTCGGCGGCTTCACTACAATCTCTGCCAAAACCGGCACCGATAGCCACTGCGCACAAGGAGAGCTACGGCCAGATTCTGAAGTCCTCGGCATTAGTCGGCGGCTCTTCGGTCGTGAACATCGCAATTGGAATCGTTCGCACGAAGGCGATGGCGGTGTTGCTGGGTCCGACCGGCTTCGGATTGTTTGGCCTCTACGGATCGATCGCCAGCCTTACTCAGAGCATTGCCGGCATGGGCGTCAACAGCAGTGGTGTGCGCCAGATTGCCGAGGCGGTCGGTTCGGACGACACCGAGCGGATCGCGCAAACTACAGCTGTCCTCCGACGAACATCCATCCTCCTCGGAGTGCTGGGAGCTGGCTTGCTTATCGTGTTCTCCAAGCAAGTGTCCACCTTGACTTTCGGCAGCAATCAACATGCTGGCGCCGTATACCTTCTGTCTATCGCAGTGTTCTTCCAATTAATATCCGCCGGTCAAGGGGCGTTGATCCAAGGAATGCGGCGCATCGCTGATCTTGCCAGGATGGGGATGTTGGGTGCGCTCTTCGGGACCTTCATCAGCATCCCCCTGGTGTATTTTTTTCGCGAAAAGGGTGTCGTGCCTTCCCTTGTCGGCGTCGCCGCGATGTCAATCCTTACCTCGTGGTGGTACAGCCGGAAGATACGCATTCAAGTTCCTTCCATGACCGCTTCCCGGCTGGGTCAGGAAGCCGCCGCGCTCTTGAAGCTCGGCTTTGCGTTCATGTCTAGTGGCTTGATGATGATTGGAGTTGCTTACGCGGTTCGAGTTATCGTACTGCGTAAAGTCGGCTATGAAGGTACCGGGTTGTATCAGTCTGCTTGGACTCTTGGCGGGCTGTATGTTGGGTTCATTCTGCAGGCCATGGCGGCGGACTTTTACCCTCGTCTGACCAGGAGCGCCAATGACAATACTGTGTGCAACCGTCTGGTGAACGAACAGGCGCTAGTAGGCCTGTTGCTAGCAGGCCCAGGTGCGATCGGGACACTCACTTTGGCACCGGTGGTCATCTCGCTCTTATACAGTGCCAAATTCGCTGCATCAGCGGGGATTCTGCGCTGGATATGTCTTGGAACAACGCTCCAAGTGATTACCTGGCCAATGGGCTTCATTATCGTGGCAAAAGCCAGGGCAGGACTCTTGGTATTCTGCGAACTGGCTTGGGCGGTTGTCAGTGTTGGCCTGGCATGGGTCTGTGTGACATATTTCGGATTGAATGGCGCCGGCATTGCATTTTTCGGATCGTACATCTTCCACGTTTTCCTGATATACCCGATCGTGCATCGGCTCAGCGGCTTTCGCTGGTCCCGTGAGAACAAACGAACCGGCTTGCTCTATCTGTCTTTGATTGCGGTCGTGTTCTGTGGGTTTTTTTTACTGCCGCTCCTTTGGGCGGCATCTATAGGAACATTCGCGGTGCTGCTGAGCGCGGCTCACTCCATTCGAGTTCTCCTCAGACTTGTGCCCTTGGATCAGATTCCGAGTTCCATACGGCGATTGATCGTAGGATTTGGTTTTGTTCCTTCGGGAGCAACGGAAGTCAACTAAAGTCCGCAACGGGTGCGCTGACCTGTCGGTTCCACAATCCTTGTATTTGAATAGGGCTGAAGTCCCATGCAAAACCCAACTAACTGGCAGGGAGTTGTCCAATGAGCTCTGTGGATGTGATCGTGCCCTGCTATCGTTATGGCCACTTCCTGCGCCAATGCGTGGAAAGTGTTCTGGCGCAGTCTGTACCAAATGTTCGTGTTCTGATCATCGACGACGCCTCGCCCGACAACACGAGCGAAGTGACAGCCGACCTCGCAAGAGAAGACTCGCGAGTAATCTTCCTGCGGCACACTGCCAACAGAGGGCACATAGCCACGTATAACGAAGGAATCGAATGGGCTTCTGGGGACTACATGTTGATACTCTCGGCGGACGATTACTTGCTGCCGGGTGCGCTCACCCGCTCAGCAAGCCTCATGGATGCATATCCCGAAGTTGGCTTTACTTTTGGTAAGGCTGTCACGTTTGATGATCGCGGCTCGAGAGAGCAAAGAGATAGCGTCATGGACAAAGCGGATTGGCGCATCTTGGCGGGGCCGGAATTCATTGAACTCAGCGGATCACACAATATTGTAGCCACACCAACTGCGGTGGTCCGAACGGGACTACAGAAACAAGTGGGTGGATATCGCCGTGAACTGCCGCATTCCGGGGATATGGAAATGTGGTTGCGGCTCGCCGCGCATGCTTCTGTCGGAGTTTTGGGGGCATGCCAGGCGGTCTACCGTCGCCATGCTGGCAATATGTCGCTGGCGTATAGGGCACAGGGTTTACTGGCTGACCTTCAGCAGCGGAAGGCTGCGCTCGATTGCTTCTTCGAAACCTGCGGCCACGCCCTTCCGAACGCACAACTGCTCCATCGCAGGTTCTTCTGGTCGCTTGGTTGCGATGCGGTTGGTCTCGCTAGCACTGCGTTTAACGAGCGCACAATGGAGGTTTCTGAGCAGCTTTCGGAGTTCGCACTCCGCGTTTGCCCAGAAGTGAAAAAATCGTTGCCGTGGACGAAGCTTGTCTGCAAACGGAGCATAGGTTACGGAACATGGCATGCTTTGCAGTCGGCCGTCGTCGGCATCCGCCACGTGGCGTTGCCGTCGAAGCGACTGGCAAAATTGGTGTACGGCTATGCATTGCCATTCCAGGTCCATCGACCACCGGACACTCTACCGGCTCGAGTTGGTCATGCAGGAGATCGATTCAATACAGCGAACCGTGCCCGGACACAGGAGCGGAGTGGATCGGAGGGGGTCTATCGGCCGAATAGTAATGAAATGCAGAAACGCGGGCTACCGAACGACCGCGGCGTGGAGCCCTCCAATCAGCCGAAACTGCTGATTGCCTCGCGGCTGTTTGGCGCCAGCGGGCAACCGTGGCTTTGGAGGCAGGCTGTCGGTTTGCGCGGATTCCGGAAGGAACTGCTGTGCTGGGAACGCCAAAACCCCGAGACGCAGCGGGCGGGGGACGTTTCGGTGCAAGTCCTGCCGGAAGATCCTGCGCCGTATGACAGTGCAGGCCGGTGGTGGTATCGTCTGCGGAACCTGTGGGGGCGGAACTTTTATGCTGCCATAGGGCGGGAGCGGAGGCAACTGACCGAGTTATTGCGACGAGAGCGGCCGGCCGTGATTCTGTGCAACTTCGGAGACATCGCCATGCGGTTGCTGCCAGTTGCGCGGCGTGAGGGTATTCCGGTCGTAGCATATTTCCACGGGCACTTCGGTTGCCTTAACAACCGATGGTACCGGTGGAGCTTGAGTCGGTGCCTGCGGCAGTTTTCTGCAATCGTCGTGTTGACGAAGGTGGAGCGGCAGTGGATGCTGGATCATGGGGTGCTCGAGGACAAATTGCATGTGATCCCGTGTGGAGCGCCGACGGAGATGTTCCGTCCTGGCACCCGAAAGCTAGGCAGAGCTGTGCAATTCGTGATGGTGTCTCGCCTGGTAGGTCAGAAGGGGTGTGATCTGTCCATTAAGGCCTTCGCCCGTCTCACCTCTGATGTGAATGGTGCCAAGTTGCATATCTACGGGGACGGTCCGGCGCGGGACGATCTGCAGCATCTGGTCGGGGCACTGGGCCTGAAGGCGCAAGTGTTTTTTCATGGCTACGTAGAGGAGCGGGGGCTGGCGGAGGCATTGCCGTCGTATGATGTATTCATCCAACACTCACTGCAGAACGAGGGATTTCCAGTGTCGATCGCTGAGGCGATGGCCTGCGGGCTGCCGGTGGTGGCAACGCCGGTGGGGGGGATCATCGAGCAAGTAGTGGAAGGGAAGACGGGCCTGCTGGTTGAGGAGCGGGACGTGGAGGGAATGGCGGCGGCAATGCGGCGACTGGCGTGCGACGCGCAGCTGAGGCAGAGCCTGGGACAGGCTGGCCGAGAGCGAGCGGTGAACCAGTACGACTCATCGCTCCGGACGCGACGCTTGGAGCAGGTGCTGCTGGGCATTGCCCGGAACCCTGCGTCGATTGTGCAAGAAAGTGCTGGACCAGCCCGCACCGCGCTTGCGACCGGTGACGGCCCTTGGCCAAGTTACTCGAATCGCGAGCGGAAGGCATAGCTGAGGCGATCAAGACATAAACGAAAGATACGCTCGCACGACGCGGTTAGCACCCCGCCGCTTTATCCCATACAGTATTATAATGATAAGATACACAAACATAGCGCACGGGCGGATTTTTTGCAGGAAAATCGCTGGCAATCGCTTCATAAGAGGGGATCAGCGTTAAGTACTGGGTGAAAATCGCAAAGACGTGGGTACGTCAGGGCTCGACGGGACGTCTCAGATTGATATTCTCGGGAACCTGCTGATTGCCGGCGGAGCCCAAAGGAACAAGAATTATGAATGATGCTGCCAGTTACCGGGTTAGGCTGCTCGTTGTCATAGCAAATTACGGGACAGGAAACGATAAGTACTTGTCGCGCTTGATTGACGAGTACCGTTCTATGGCTTACTGTACGGATATTATTGTGCTTTCGGATGTTCCGAAGGACTTGGGCCCGGATATCCGAGTAGTAGTCGGTCTGCCGAGCGACGACCCGCGCTCACTTCCGTTCGGCCACAAACAAGTATTCGTGAATCGAATCAATGATTACGACCTTTTCGTGTATTCGGAAGACGACATAATGATTACTCAGAAGAACATTGAGGCGTTTCTTCGGGTCGCGGCGGTACTGCCTGATAATGAGGTGGCGGGCTTTCTTCGCTTCGAGAATGGTAAGGACGGCAACGTTTTCTATCCCGATGTACATGGGACCTATCACTGGGAAGCAAGATCGGTAAGATCAAGGGCAGATTACAGATTCGCTTTTTTTAGCAATGAGCACGCCGGCTGTTACTTGCTTACTCGGCAACAATTGCAACGTGCCATACAATCTGGCGGTTTTCTGGTTGGCCCGCATCAGGGGAAGCACAGTGTGCTTGAGACCGCTGCCACGGATCCCTATACGCAATGCGGCTTTACAAAACTGATTTGCATTTCTCATCTCAAGGACTTCCTGGTTCATCATCTTCCGAACAAATACGTTGGCAGACTGGGACTGGATGGAGCGCAATTCGAACACCAGATTCGTGCGCTTCTTCGGATTGCAGTCGAGGGTAATACGCCCTCTCCTTTGCTGGATACGCACCCTGAGTTCAAAGCTCCGCGCTTCGGAAAGAACTACTACGAGCCGATCCGGACAGACCTTCTCAGCCTGATTCCAGCAAGCGCGCGAAGCATTCTGTCTATCGGTTGTGGCTGGGGAGTGACCGAGGAAAAACTGGCTCAGAGCGGCAAGAGGGTGGTTGCTATCCCGTTGGACCCTGTCATTTCTGTCTGCGCCCAAGCTAGGGGAGTGGAGCTAGTCCAAGGCGATCTGAAGACGGCGTTAGTCAAGTTGTCGAGCGAGCGCTTTGACTGTCTTTTGATCTCCAACGTGCTGCATCTGTTTCAAGACCCCAGCGAAATCTTGGCATCATTCGCATCTCTATTGTCCGCGAATGCAATCGTCATCGCTGCTGTCCCCAACCTGCTGAGACTTCCTGTCCTGTGGAGGAAATTCCGTGGTGTGGAATCCCACCGATTCTTGGGTGACTACGCAAGGTCCGGCGTGCACTTCACCTCTCGCGGAACGGCACGTAAATGGTTAAGGCGTGCCGGGCTGAGAGTGGATCGGTTCGTCGATGTGCTGCCACAACGGGCGCAGGCGCTTTGTCGTGCCACTCTGGGCCTCATGACGCCTCTTCTGTCATCTGAAATCGTGGTAGTCGGTGCGAGAGCACGATAGTGGATTTTCGTCCATTTCGGCCTTCTGTCGCTCGGTAGGTGAACGAGCTTGAGGCCAGTGGTCGGTGATCGGTGAAAACTCAATTGTTGGTGTGGGCAGCACTGCGACTCGTGATGTACCTTCCAACGCGCAATCTCGCTGGCAATCCAGCAAAGATCCTTCGGCAAGTCTTTCCGCGGAATCTCGACGAATTGCCAAAATGACGAGCATAGACTCGTTTAGCTTAACGCCGTCTTGTTGAATTCCCGTTTTTTCGCTGTGCCTCGCGAAGGCGTAGGGAGCATGGAAATCAAAATCGAGTCAAGATTCTTGCGAGACGTTGTGGTACTCGTCCCGGACGTTTTTCAGGACGCCCGAGGCTTTTTCATGGAGACCTTTCGGGAGGACCAATTCCAGGCAAATGGCTTGCCCACTCATTTTGTCCAGGACAACCATTCGCGCTCAACTAGGGGCGTCTTGCGCGGTTTGCACTTCCAATGGGATCCGCCCATGGGCAAATTGATGCGCGTCACCATGGGCAGCGCCTTCTTGGTGGCTGTGGACATCCGCAAAGGCTCGCCAACCCTTGGCAAATGGGTCGGCGTAGAAGCGTCGGCTGAAAACAGGCGCCAGGCGTGGGCTCCGGCCGGTTTTGCCCGGGGATTCTGTGTCCTTTCTGACATCGCGGAAATCCAGTATAAGTGCACCGGGATCTACAACAACAAAGGCGAATCCGGCATTCGCTGGGATGACCCCGAAATCGGAATCGAGTGGCCCATTCAGGATGTGTTGCTCTCGGAAAAAGACCGAAACGCGCAAACCCTAGCCCAATGGTTATCGCGACCGGAATCAGGCAATTTCAGTTTCTAACCGAAATCTCTACCGACTCCAAGGAGGAATCGTGAAACTCCTCATCGCTGGCGGCGCAGGGTATGTGGGTTCCACTCTGATCCCCAAATTGCTCGACCGAGGCTACAAAGTTGATGTAGTTGATCTATTCTGGTTCGGCAATAACTTGCCCCGGCAAGTCGGGGTCCTAAACAAAGACATCTTCCAGCTTACGGAGGAGGATCTTGACCCCTACGACCAGGTGGTCTTCTTGGCGGGTCTTTCGAACGACCCCATGGCGGAGTATTCACCCAGCAAGAACTTCGTGTTCAACGCCGCCGCCCCCTCCTACCTGGCGTACACGGCTAAGAAGGCCAAGGTAAAAAGGTATGTTTACGCGAGCTCCTGCTCTGTCTACGGGTATACGGAAAATGAGCTCTACGACGAGACGCGCCCGGTGAGCTCCACCTACCCTTATGGCATTTCCAAGCTGCAGGGTGAGCAGGCAGCGCTGCAACTCATCGACGACAATTTCTCGGTCATTTCGCTGCGGAAGGGAACGATCTCGGGCTACAGTCCCCGCATGCGCCTTGATCTGATCATCAACACCATGTTTAAAAGCGCCATGAAAGACCGCACCATCACTATCAACAATCCCTCCATCTGGAGACCTATCCTGAGTATCCAGGATGCTGCGACGGCGTACATTCGTGCCATCGAAGCGAACCACAAGATTTCGGGTGTCTTCAACGTCGCCTCGGGCAATTACACCGTCGGAGAAGTTGGCGACCTGGTTAAAGGAGCAATCGAGGAACGGTTGGGGACATCGATCCACCTCATCATCAAGCATATCCAGGATTTTCGGAATTACAAGGTCAGCATCGAGAAAGCAAAAAACGTCTTGAGTTTCCACCCGAGCGACGATCTGAAATCCATCGTGATGAATTTGATCGACAACATGGACAAGTTTCAAGACTGGGAGAACCCACTTTATTCCAACATCGGGACATTCAAAGGAATCGAACACGGCATCGAGATTCATGGCATGGCGAAGGTACTCTAACCATGAAGATTGCCGTGATCGGCGCAAACGGGCAACTCGGCAGCGATTTAGTCGCCGCTTTCACCGAGAATGGCGATGCGGTCCGTGGGTTGACACATTCCGACATCGAGATCTCCGATCTTCATTCGGTCTCGCACGCGCTCGAGGACATTCGGCCTCAGGTGGTCGTGAACACGGCCGCGATGCATCATGTGGAGAACTGCGAGCGCGAACCCGACAAGGCGTTCGCCGTCAATGGGCTAGGGCCAAGAAACTTAGCCGTTGTGGCGCGGGACCTGGGTGCGGTTCTGATGCATGTGAGCACCGATTACGTTTTCGACGGCAGCAAAGGAAGCCCGTACACAGAAGAGGACAGTCCCCTGCCGCTCAACGCCTATGGCGTGACGAAGTTGGCCGGCGAGCACTTTGTGTGCGCGACGACGGCAAGGCACTTTGTAATTCGCACCTCTGGCCTGTACGGGAAGAGTCCATGCCGTGCCAAGGGAGGTCTGAATTTCATAGAACTCATGCTGAGATTGGCGAAAGAACGAGGAGAGGTGCGTGTTGTGGATAGTGAGGTAGTTACACCAACTTCCACGGCTGAGCTTGCACAGCAAATGGTCCAGCTGAGTCATTCGGATTGCTACGGTCTTTATCACGCCACGGCGGAAGGTTGCTGCTCATGGTATGAATTCGCCCGAGAAATTTTCGCGATTACGGATACCGCAGTCCACCTGAAAGTGGCAGCGCCGGACGAATTCCCAATCAAGGTAGCTCGACCGAAATACTCCGTGCTCGAAAATCGAGCTTTGAAAAGCCGCGGTTTGAATGCGTTCAGACCATGGCAGGACGCCCTTCACAAGTACCTCGGACTTCGAATCAAGTCACCTTCTCCTCAAATCTGTAGCTAGCGGCATGTTCGTTGCGCGAATTCCTCGCAAAAAAATTCTGTTCACTAAAACCTCTGGGACACTATCCCAGAGAGTGCCTAAACCCGTCATTAGTTGGAAGGGTGAAATCCTCAAATCAACAAACTGAGCTGCCGACTATGAGAAGCAGTGAGCCGACATCAGTTTGCATCATCGTCGAAAATCTGCCGGTGCCTGTTGATAGGCGTGTATGGAGCGAGGCACGCGCACTACGTGACGCAGGATACGTCGTTTCAGTCATCTGCCCCAAGGGGAAGAACTCATGCACTGCCAGTGACGAGATCCTTGAAGGAATCCATATCTATCGTCATCGCGCGTGGGAGGCTTCGTCTACAATTGGGTACCTGCTGGAATATGCCTTGGCTTTGGTTGCCGAGCTTTATCTCGTCTTGAAAGTGTTCACCCATACGAGATTCCGAGTACTACAGGGGTGTAATCCTCCGGACACCATCTTCCTGATAGGATTAGTTTTGAAGCCTTTCGGCGTTCGGTTTATCTTCGATCATCACGATTTGGCACCCGAGGTTTTTGAGGCTAAGTTCGGCAGAGTGAATGGGCTGCTTTGTGCATTGACCCGACTCGCAGAGAAGTGTTCCTTCAGAGTTGCTAACGTCTCCATCGCCCCGAACGAGTCCTTTAAGGAAATTGCAGTCAAGCGGGGGGGAAAGCGTCCAGAGCAAGTATTCGTCGTACGAAACTGTCCCGACCTGACTACGCTCCGCCGTGGCCCGCTTCGGCCTGAGCTCAAGAGGGGAAAACCGCTGCTAGTGGTGTACGTGGGTTTCATGGCGCAGCAGGATGGCCTAGACCTGTTAGTTGAATCTATCGAGCACATTGCAAAACGCGAGAAGCGGCAAGACACACATTTCGTGCTCGTGGGGGGAGGCACGATGCTTCCCGAGTTGCGGGCAATCGTAGCCAAGAAAGAGTTGGACCCTTTCGTGACCTTTACGGGTCAGCTTCCCCACGCGGAAGTGGTCAATTATCTCTCCAATGCAGATGTGGGGGTGGCACCTGACCCGAAGACGCCGATGAACGATAACTCGACAATGATCAAAATTTTTGAGTACATGGCCTTCGGGTTGCCAGTGGTGCTTTTCGATTTGAAGGAGGGGCGGCACGTAGCAGGGTCTGCAGCTCTGTACGCCTTACCTAACGATCCCATCGATTTCGCCAACCAAATTACCAGATTGCTTAGCTCAAGTGAACTGCGTCAGCAACTGGGCGCGTGCGGTCGCCAACGGATCGAAGAGAGCTTGAACTGGGAAGCCGAGAAGATGACTCTGCTTCGCGCTTACAGTGCAGTCTTGCAAGCCAACTAGGTTGGGCGAGATCGTGGGAGGGCAAGTTCTGGGGGGAAGGAAAAGACCTGCTTCCAACAGTGAAACTTGTTTGCCAGCTGGTTCGAGAAATCCGAACGGGGTCAACCTCAGTCCCTCGTGCGTTTTGGTGTATTGAATAGTTGTGTCGCGCCGGATTCTGCTGTTTTGCTACCGACTCGTGTCGTTTCTGCCGGTTGATCAGACCGCGATCTGAAAGCGGACGCGTGGAGTCCCGTACGACTACGTGTTTATCATGAAAGCTTGAAAGAGATTGTGTTGACTCGATTTGGCAAAACCACGATTTGCTCTCTACGCGTTACCTTGGGAGCCCTTTTGGTGCTGATTTCGGCCTCGTGCTGCTATTCGGCTGACGTCCTTTTCATTCGTTCACCTGGAGGCTCATCCGCTAACCAAGAACAACTGGAAATAGCCACTGACTTCTACGGATTAGACCTCAAGGTTATGATGACCAGTTCTGCTCACGATGATCTTGCGCTTAGCAAGGCTGTCGAGCGGGAAGAGACCGTCGGAGTTGTAATCGCAGCAAATGCCCTTGCCGGTGTTAATGAGAGCGCACTGCTGCGAGCCCTGCATCGTAGGGGAGGGGACAGTGCACCCCTGCTCATTCTAGGCGTGGTGCCAGACGTGGACCCAAGTCTTTTGAGAACTTGGTCTGGCGGTACTGCCCTTGGCTGCAGACGTTCAAATAGCGCGCTTCGTCCACAATATTTGTTTGGTCGGGTTGACGGACTTACTTGGCAGTTGGCGGACCTCGAAATTCCACTCCTGAGCAAAGAGGTATCGCACCTTGTCCTGGGCGAAAAGAGTTCGGCTCAACCCTTAATGAGCGTGCGGCACGACCAGCAAGTTTCCCCGGTATTGATTGAGACTAGGGTCGAACGACTGAAAGTATTCGTGGCTTGTGACATATCTCCAGACGATAGCCTGACGGATGAAGGTGTTGTAAATGCTTTTCTCCGAGTCGCACCTGCAATGATGTTCATTAGATATTGCGCCGGCGAACGAGGTTGGCACGCACCTCATCACTACGCAAACTTTACAATCGACGATCCGTGGCTGCGGCAGCCCTATGGGTATGTCGACTATAAAGGTCTTTTGCAGGAGATGGAGAGGCACGACTTTCACACAACAATTGCTTTCATCCCTTGGAATTACGATCGCAGCGAGCCGGGGGTTGTCTGGCTTTTTCGAAATCATCCTGAGAGATTTTCAATCGCCATTCATGGAGATAATCACGATCATAAAGAGTTCACGGACTATCGACGCAAGCCTCTGGCTGTTCAAATTGCCGACCTTAAACAATCACTGGCCAGAATGGAAAAATTCCGAACGCTTACAGGAATTCCCTACGACAAGGTGATGGTATTTCCCCACAGCATTGCGTCGGAAGGGACGTTGGGGGCGCTCAAAACTTACAATTATCTGGCCACCGTCAATTCCACGAATGTCCCGGAGGATTCTGCCAGGCCGACGGATCTCTCATTTGCCCTGCGGCCTGTAACGCTCTCGTTCGCGGGTTTTCCAAGCATCCGTCGTTACTCTGTTGCAGCGCCAATTCCGAAATATTTTATAGCTATCAACGAATTTCTCGGTAATCCCTTGCTCTTTTACGGGCATTCCGAAGATCTTGCGCGAGGCATCGCTGCCTTCGATGGCACGGCGGATAAGGTAAACGAACTTGAACCGGATACCCAGTGGCGTGGCCTGGGAGACATCGCCAGACACCTCTACGTCGTAAAGCTAAGGGACGATTCCATCTACGACGTTCTCGCGTTTTCAAGCAACATCTGCCTGGAGAACTTCTCCGTGCGGGATTCGATCTTTTACGTGCGAAAACAGGAAATCGGCGGCGAGACGATAAACTCAGTTAGCGTAGACGGCCAGAACCTTCAGTATCAACTCCAAGACGATTCTTTGAATTTCAGCGTTCCAGTCCCGAAAGGTAATTCTCGCTGTATCGCCATCCAATACCAAAACGACTTGGTTCTGGGCTCGATCGGTACGTCGAAAGATTCCGTCGTCGTTTACCTTGTCCGCATGGCTTCGGATTTCCGAGACAACTACTTATCGAAGACTAGCCTTGGGCTTGCCTTCATACGATTCTACAACAAGCACGAGGTAACACCGGCGCAGGTACTTGCGTGTGCGTTCGCTCTGATGTTGGTTTGCTTATACGCGGGCTACCGTTGGCGGGTATTCGTCACGAGAAGACATGTCGGGTTGCAAGCAGTTCAGCAAATAGATCGTTGATTAGTCTGGCCACCTATTAAGGTATTCCGATGAATCCCAAATACGTCATCATCACTCCTGTCCGTGACGAGGAGAATTTTGTCGAGGCGACTATCGAATCCGTCCGTCGCCAGAGGATTCTCCCTTCGGAATGGGTCATCGTTAACGATGGCTCTACCGACCGAACCGCTGAAATCCTTGATCGAGCCGCGGCTCAGGAGCCATGGATCCGCGTTATACACCGCACGAACAGAGGTTTCCGGAAATCCGGCGGCGGCGTGATGGAAGCGTTTTATGAGGGATACAACACTCTCCAATGCAACGACTGGGATTTCCTGGCGAAGCTTGATGGAGACTTAAGCTTTGCTCCAGACTATTTCGAAAAATGCTTCGAGTACTTCCGCAAGGACCCCGATCTTGGGATTGGCGGCGGAGGAATCCATCACGACATCTCTGGGAAGATGAAACTTGAAGAGAATCCGCGGTTCCACGTGCGAGGGGCCACAAAGATCTACCGCAGGGCTTGCTGGGAATCTATCGGCGGGCTCTGGCCCGCACCGGGGTGGGACACGATCGACGAAGTTAAAGCCAATATGTCGGGCTGGAAGACTTACACGTTTACGGACCTGCATCTTCATCATCATCGATTCACTGGTACCGCCGACGGGCTGCTGCCTAACCGCGTGAAGCTCGGAATGGCCTGCTACATTTCCCGCTATCACCCCCTGTTTGTCATGGCCAGTTGCCTTCGCCGGATCACTCAGAAACCTTACCTCATCGGGTCGGCCGCATATTTGTACGGATTTCTAAAGGCTTATTGGACCCAGCCGCCCCGCGTGAAAGGTCGCCGCTATGTAGCCTACATACGCGGTCAGCAACTGAGGCGTCTCTTTGGGATGCAGACTATCTGGAGGTAACCTCCAGGTTGGACCTATAAGGTCAAGTATATGTGCGGAATCTGCGGAAAATTAATGTTTGGCAGTGAGGCAAGGATGTCGCCCTCGCTCGTGGAGGCAATGGCGGACGCGATCCGCCATCGCGGGCCGGACGATGAGGGGTACTACGTCTCGGGCCCGATTGGCCTGGGCTTCCGCCGGCTCTCCATTATCGACCTAAGCAGTGGCCACCAACCCCTCTCGAACGAGGACGGTACCCTCCAGATCATTTTCAACGGCGAAATTTATAACTACCAGGAACTGCGCGCGTACCTCCTAAGCAAAGGCCATGTTTTTAAGACGCATACGGACACGGAAGTCATCGTCCACTTGTATGAGGAACTCGGGCCTCAATGTTTGGGAAAGTTGCGGGGAATGTTCGCCTTCGCCATATGGGATGAGAACGCTAAGACTCTCTTCCTGGCAAGGGACCGCGTTGGAATAAAACCTCTCTACTATTATCTAACCAATGAAGCTCTGGTCTTCGCTTCCGAAATCAAAGCCATCCTGGCGGAGCCTTCGATCGAGCGGGGGATCGCTCCGGAGATGATCGATAGGTTCCTGACATTCCTGTACGTTCCCGGTGAGGAGACTTTACTCAAGGGGATCCGCAAGCTACCCCCCGGACACTACCTTCTAGTCAGGGACGGCAGGGTGACGCTGCGGCAATATTGGGATCTTCAGTTCGCTCATCCTTCCCGGAACATAAGCCTCAAGGACGCAGAAGCCGATTTGCTGAGTCTCTTGGCCGAAACAGTTGAGCTTCACATGATTGCAGACGTGCCGGTGGGTGTCCTTCTAAGTGGTGGAGTAGATTCGACAGGTGTGCTCAGTTTCGCGGTGCATGGGACCGACAAGAAGATCAGCAGTTTCACCGTGGGTTTCTCCGGGGAGGAAGTCGCCGATGAGAGACCTTATGCCAGATTAGCGGCAGAAACATTCGGCACCCAGCATCATGACATGACAATTTCGGCCAACGACTTTGCGGCGTTCCTACCCAAATACGTGTGGCACATGGAAGAGCCTGTGTGCGAACCGCCTGCCATTGCCCTGTATTACGTCTCGAAGTTGGCGAGGAACTATGTCAAGGTACTCCTCTCTGGAGAAGGCGGAGACGAGGCCTTTGCGGGGTACAGCAATTATCGCAATCTCGTTTGGCTCGAGCGGATTAAGCGCGGACTTGCTCCGCTGAACGGCGCCGTCGCAAGGGGAGTTTCCGTTGCCAACTCGCTATTCCCCGTCCCTGCAGTGGCTAACTATGTGCCATTGATGAACGACCATTTCCCCGACTACTACTACAGCCGGACTTCAAACCCATATCGCTACACTGGAAACCGATTGGGAAAAGTGTACTCGGCTGATTTTGCACAGGCGATTGATCGTGAGCACACGCTTGAACCCGTGCGCGAACTGCAAGCGCATGTCCGGGGGCGGAACACCCTTGACGCAATGCTGTATATTGATACGAAGACGTGGCTGCCCGACGACCTGCTGATCAAGGCCGACAAAATGACCATGGCCAATTCTGTTGAACTCCGCGTGCCTTTGTTGGATCACCGGGTCTTGGAATTTGCAGCGTCGCTGCCTCCGAACTTCAAGCTGAGGGGATTCACTCTAAAATATATTTTAAAGAAAGTGCTGTCGCATAAAATTCCCAAAGAGATCCGCAACCGGAAGAAGACCGGTTTCCCTGTGCCTTATGAGTCGTGGCTTCGGAACGATCTCAAGGATGTTATTTGGGCTGTGTTGACGGACCGCAGAACAATCGAACGTGGTTACTTCCGTAAAGAGGCCGTCGAGGGATTGCTCCAGGCCAACTCGAATGGCACCAACTATTCCAAAGAGATCTTTTCGCTGTTGTGTTTTGAGCTCTGGCAGCGGACGTTCCTGGAGCGCGAACAAGTTGTCTTATAGTGGAACTCGGGAAGCTGCGATTAAATTGGCCCCAGTGGCGTATTGGCACAGACGCGACTGCTTTGGGATCGCGGCCACCCAGCACGAGGCCCCTCTTTGCTTTTCGAAGCTGTATCGAATTCGGAGACACTGACCGTCTAAATTAGCGCGACGCACCACAAAAATGTACGAGAGCGAAATAAACTGCAAAGTCGAGGCAATCGAGCAAGTTCCAATTGAAGTCTTGAAGGCGTTGTCGGCCTCTCGAGATATTGTTTCAATGCGCACGGTTCTTCCCTGGGGCGAGCACTGTACTGAGTGTGTCTGGCCGACCTGTTATTCGACGTGCGACTTGTATGAAGCTCGTCCGGGCGGAAACTGCAGACGATTTATTGATGGCATGGTTCGCATCGATTCGAGCAGCGTTTTAACTGGCTATTTATTAAAGATTCGGTTCAAGCGGTGGGGGAAACTTTGGACCGTTGGTAACATTTGTCTTCATTCTATTCGCCAGGCCGAGCGGATCGAAAGCCGCGACCATCGCGTCGGATCCATGATTCAAACGTTGATCATGCCTAGCTCTGTTAGAAGCTTTGTTTCTGGAAAAAGATACTCCTTTAAGAAACGTGTGGCCCAGGCGGCTCGCCCCTCGACAATTAAACCCTCTTCGTTCATGTTGGAGTGTTACAATCCTGGCGAAAGGCCGGTCCGTATCTCGTTGACCGTCCGTTCGCAAAACTCTGCTCGCACATTCCCGTACCAAGCACTTCTCGAGGTGAAATCCGGCTTCAATCGAATCAAGACTTCTTTCCAGGAGATCAATGAGGTCGTTCCGTTGGAGGAACCGTTTAATCTCGAGTTGATCCCGAATGATGTACCGGATGGTACGATTCTATATTTTGGTATTATGGAGTTCGTTCGCGAAGTTGCCTTGCAGGACAAGAAGTCCCAAAGGACTCCCAAGATCAAGTGTGTGATCTGGGATCTGGACAACACACTTTGGGATGGCACATTGATCGAGGATGGGTCGTCCAACCTACGGTTGAAACCAGGTGTCCGCGGAGTGATTGAGGAACTGGATCGTCGAGGAATATTGCAGTCTGTCGCGAGCAAGAACAATCCCTCAGATGCCATGGACGTCTTGAAGTCCTGGAACCTCGCAGAGTACTTCCTGTTTCCGCAGATTTCCTGGAATCCAAAGAGTGAATCGATCGCATCGATCGTCCAGCAGATGAACCTCGGCGCAGACAGTGTTCTATTTGTTGATGACTCCCCCTTTGAACTCGAACAAGTGCGGGCCGTTCTCCCCGAAGTGCGGGTGCTTAAGGCCGAAGAATACGAAAATCTGTTATCGATGCCGGAATTTAACGTACCCGTCACCGAAGAGAGCGCAAAACGACGAAGACTGTATCTATTAGAAAATACACGTCAAGTGGTCAAAATGAGTTTTGGGGAGGATTATAAGGCCTTTCTTAAGCATTGCGATATTCGGATGACATTAAGCGCGATGACGAATGAGAACCTCGAAAGGGTTCATGAACTGACGCAGCGCACCAACCAGATGAATTTTTCCGGGAATCGGTATGACCGCTCGCGCCTTGCAGAAATCCTGCAGTCGCCTTCTTTGGATACGTACGTGATCAAATGCGAAGACAAGTTTGGAAGTTATGGCGTAGTGGGCTTCGCGATTGTCGATAAACGAGAGCCTCGACTGACTGATCTCATGTTCAGTTGCAGAATACAAGCCAAGAGGGTGGAACACGCTTTTCTTACTTATGTTATCGACAAATATACATCCCAAGCTCAGCCAACCTTCTACGCTAACTATAGAAAAACAGCACGAAACGAGGCTTCGGCAAGGGTCTTCACTGATATGGGTTTCCAGGAATCCAAGGTCCTCGACGGAGTTTCTCTTCTCGCGATTACGAAAGATGCAGTCTCATCAGATGACCGTATTATCCGAGTCGTGGATGACTCGAATAAAGTGCCGGTCTAGATTCTATGTTGCTGCGCTCGCAAATCGCCAGTACCAGACACAAAGCGCTCTGTGCTCTTGCTCGCCGCGATGTTCTGATTCCGTGCGATCGTCCTTTAATCTCTTTCTCCTTTGACGACTTTCCGAGGACTGCGCTAACCGTGGGTGGATCCATACTGCAGGATGCTGGAGTTCGTGGTACCTACTACGCTGCGCCTGGACTGATAAATACTCTGAACCACCTAGGTCCACACTTCTGCAGAGAAGATCTTCTGGATCTTTTGGCAACTGGGCATGAGCTGGCAAGTCACACGTATTCCCATGCTTCTGCACGCACCACCAGACTCGCCAACTATGTTCACGAAGTTGAAAAGGGATACCAAACTCTCGCTGGAACACTCGGCCTTAACGCTTCACGACAATTCGCATACCCCTATGGAGAAGTCACCCTCCGGGTCAAAAGGACCGTTGGTCCAAAGATGCAGAGTTGCAGAGGTATTTGCCCAGGTCTGAATGGGCTTCATGTAGACTTAAACCTCTTGCGCGCGAATCGCTTGTATGGCAATAGCGACCAATTCGCTCCAGCTAAGGCGCTAATAGACGAAAACAGTCGGCACAAGTCTTGGCTAATCTTCTATACACATGACGTACGGCCGAACCATTCCTCTTATGGGTGTACTCCCGCCCTCCTGGAACAGGTAGTACGCACCGCCGTTGAGTCAGGGGCGCGTATCGCGACTGTAGCTCAGGTGATTGCGCTTGCACAATCTGCATAGAGCGTATTGCTGCATTCATTTCAAGTTCACACCACTCGATCACGTCGCTTGTTTTTGGCAGAGTCACTTAACCCTGCGTCGGTGAGTGGCGGCTTCAGTAGCGACGCGGGTAACACGGTGAAGAACCCCGGACTCACGAATTTCGCGATTAGTCCGGAAACGCGAGTCTCGTGAAACAAACACAGAATAGTCCTACGACCGAGTGAATCTGATCGTGAAATTATCCATTGTCATTCTCTGTTGGAACGATCTTGAGGTTATTGTGAATTGTTTGCAGTCTATTTACGCCAGCACACATTCGACCGAGTTTGAGGTGATCGTTTCCGACAACGGCTCCACCGATGGATCCGTCGAATTCATCCGCAAGAGATTTTCTCACGTTCATGTAATCGAAAACGGAACAAATTTGAGGTTCGCAAAAGCCAACAACATTGGAATTCGAATGAGCAAGGGCGAATACATTTTGATCTTGAATCCTGACACCATCATCCATGACGGCACTTTGGATAAACTGGTGATGTTCGCTGACCAACACGCCGAAGCTGGCGCATTCGGGTGCAGGGTACTCAACCCCGACGGAACCTATCAGGTGTCGGGGCGGCCATTTGCCTCGCTTCGAGGTCAGTGGATCGCCGCACTCCATCTGAGGCTGCTCGGCTACTTTTCTGACTGGTTCCTTTCAGACTCGTATACAGGGTGGAAGGGTGAGACTCAACGGATGGTTGATTGGCATTCGGGGTGTTTCATTCTGATCCGAGGCGATTTGTTCAAGCGTTTGGGTGGTTTTGACGAGCAATTCTTTTACTATTATGAGGACATGGATTTGTGTCGCCGCGTCTGGGACGCCGGCTACTCAATCATTTACACTCCAGAGATGACCATTACTCACCTGGGAGGGCAATCGACCAAACGTTCACCCATGGCATTTCAACTTGACAGCCAAATAACCCGCTACCGTTACTTTTACAAGTACTTCGGCAAACGGGGAGCCCGCGGATGCCGCCGGGTTTCATTGGTGTCGCTATTCCTTCGACGGGTCGGCTATGCTCTTCTTCAACTTGTAAGGCCCTCCGACGCTGGGAAGAGTCGTTTGGAGACACTCCGACTGACGTTCGAATGGAATATGCGCGTTAGTCCAGTTCGGCTTGTCGAGAATGGGGAAGAGCCTAAGCTCATGGCGGAGCCGGTGGGGCGAGTGGTTGAAAGATAAGAAATCGGCTTGTTGCGAGGATGCTGGGACCGAGGTACAGTCACCCTGCCTGTACTAAATCTGGCCTCGCTCCCACTAGCAGCCGAGGTAAACTTTAGGGGTTGAAATGCCTTCGACTAGGAGACCCCTGATGGCAAGACTGTTGCGCGCCGCGATCTTTATAGCATTCATTTTCAGTGGCAAAAACGCCTTTGCCGCCTGCCATGTCGTCACTCCATCCGGCTCGGGATCAAAGACGGGGGCCGACTGGAACAACGCTTATGCCGGATTGCCGGCGACCCTCACACGCGGAGACATTTACTATCTCGCGGACGGGAGCTATCCTGACTACACATTCAATACCGCCGTTTCAGGGACTACGACAGTCGGGATTCGCAAGGCTCAAAGCTACGACAATTGCACAAGCACCGGCTGGAATACGAGCACGATGGGCAGCGGCCAAGCAAAATTCAACAGTTTGACAGTATCGAATACGGGCTACTTGGATGTTAACGGTAATGGAACCTCGACTGCCCAAGGATGCGGCGTGTCTCCGGCTACGAATACTTCAGCGAGTGATTGTGGAATCTACTTTGGACCGGGCAGCGGCGGCAACACGTGGCCGGTTTTGCTAGGTCCATCAGGCGGAGGAAACAACTCCAACATGACGTTCGAGTATGTAGAGGTTGAGGGAGCCAACCAGTCAATTCTTGAAGAAGACGATTGGATGTGTTGGACGACCTGTAGCAACATCGTTCTGAATCACATCTATAGTTTTAATTCGGGATGCGTATTTTTCAAAATTCAAGGCACCAATGCCTTTACAGTTGAGAACTCATACATCTGGAAAAATTTTGATACCAGCAGTTGTCACGGGCAGATGTGGCTAACGCAAGGTAACACTAGCAATGTTAACTTTCACAATAACATCATCCGGGATATTACTGGTACAGGGGTCTTCGTTTCAGTCACCGGAGGTCAACTAACCAACTGGAATGTATACAACAATGTCTTCTGGCACACACAAGGTAACGGCACATTTGGGTACAGCAACGGCATCATTGCGGCGGTAAATTCTGGCTCGCAGGCCACAAATTTCAAGTTTATCGGCAACTCGGTTGTATCGGCGACGCAAGGCTATACCACTGGCGCAAACCTAGAAAACGGAGGAGGAAGCCTGACGTTTCAAAACAATACCTGGTACGCCAGCGATGCGATGAACTGCTGTGGCAACGGCAATCCTACCGTAACGGAGGATCATAACAGTTGTCTAAACATGAGTTGTGGATCGTTTTCCGCCGGAACGGATGTGAAAGTCTCCAGTGGCGCACCCAATCCCTTCGTGAACTGGTCTGGAGGTAACTTCAACATAGCCTCGGAAAACGCCGATTGGACAAATTGGTTGCCGCTTGGCCTCCCCTACAACGTTGACCCGAACGGGACCATCCGTACTACGGATCGTGGAGCCTATCAGTACTCTGTCTCGCAGACCCAGGCTCCAAAACCTCCGACCGGTTTGGTGGCGACGGTGCAGTGAACCCTGTACTTCGTCTACAAACAAAGACGTGAGCCGCACCTAACCACTCGGTTTGGTTTGTGCGGTCGGTCCAGAATTGGACAAGTTCTGGGGTGAGTAGGAGTTTTTCTAAGAAATCTAAGAAGCGCGCACACCCACGCAAAACCCCAAAGCGTCGACACAAAACCGGGGTCGTTGTGAACCAAACGCACCATGTTCCAAGAGCAGCGGCGTCCCAAGGCTGGGATCGTGCACAGTCACTTGGACCGGTATAATCCCAAATGCACTTAGGAAGCGACTCTGCTTTCGGACTATCTGACCGATGGAACCTGAAAATATCCGATTTGGCGGTGGCTCCCCCGTCACCGTTCTCCATCCGTTGGTGGCGATCGCGATGGCACTCGCCATCGTCCTGATTCTGTGCCTTCCCCGCAAGCACGTCATCGCACCTGCATTTTTGGCCCTCTTCTTGATCCCCAAAGGGCAAGTGATCGTAGCCGCGGGCCTACACTTCAATGTATTTCGCATTATCATTCTGGCTGGATTAGCTCGATGGGCGGCATCAAGACGGTCGTCTACACTGGCGGGCGGATTCAATCTCATGGACTGGGTGGTTACGCTTTGGGCTCTCTCGAACTTGACTATCTGCTCACTTCAATGGATGAACGCTCAAGCCCTCATCAAGAGCTCGGGGGACTGTCTGGACGCCCTGGGCGGCTACTTTGTTGTACGATTTCTCATCCAGGATCGGGAGGATGTCCGACGGACAATCAAAGTGCTCGCGACTGTTGCCATAGTCAATGCGCTCTGCATGCTGAACGAGCAGCGCACGGGTGAGAATATTTTCGCCCTTCTGGGCGGAATTCCAGGAGACACATTGCGGGAAGGCAAGATCCGTTCCCAGGGAGCATTCGCAGTATTTATTACGGCTGGCACCTTTGGCGCCACGCTACCGCCTCTGCTCGTATGGCTGTGGTCGGACGGAAAGTCCAAGATGATTAGCTTCCTGGGAATAGTCGGGGCAACCGTCATGTCGGTCACCTGCTATGCCAGTACGACGGTGATCGCCTATGCCGCAGGTATCGTCGGGCTTTGCCTCTGGCCAATTCGCAAGCAGATGCGACTCGTCCGGTGGGGAATTGTAGCCATCTTGGTGGGCTTACACCTAGTCATGCACGGGCCCGTTTGGTCCCTCATTGAACACATTGACCTGACCGGCTCGTCATCTAGCTATCATCGTTACATGCTCATCGACAACTTCATACGACACTTTGGCGATTGGTGGCTTTTAGGCACTCGAAGCAACGGCTCCTGGGGATGGGAGATGTGGGATACCTCCAACCAATATGTTGCATATGGCTTGTCCGGAGGTTTGTTAACCTTCATCCTCTTCATATCCATTATCATTAAGGGGTTTGCAAGCATTGGAACGGCACGGAAGGTCGCAGAGGGCAACCGGAGCGAGGAATGGTTTCTCTGGTGTCTAGGCGCTACGCTGTTTTCCCATGTGGTAGCGTTTTTCGGAATTGGATATTTTGACCAGGTCCAATTTGCTTGGTTTGCGTTGTTGGCCATCATCTCCGTGGCAGTGTTTGAGGCCACGAGCTCAGCGGTCCCACTAGTCCAGGAAGCGCTGACATCGAGTTACGGAGTCCATGCTGCGAGTAGCTGAGACATGCAAGAGACCAAGCAATGACCTAAAAGAGCGGTCGTGTTCGGGTGTTGTTCAGCTTTCCTCTCCGGCCCGGGGACAGCCAGAATCTGTGGCATTGCCCGACAACAGGTGGTGGGAGTTGGGTCTTGGGTTTTTCCAGCTTCAGGCCAGTCCGCTCTGACGTAAGTTCGCGCAAGGGAACCTGCGCATTTGCGCCGTGAGGAAGCGCGTTCAGTACGCCCTCGAGGCATAGCTGAAATCTCCGGCCTCCAAGTACGGCACGTTCAATGATCGCGGGGGAATTCTTGCTGCCTTACGCAAAAAGGGTAGCGCCCATGATTTTGGATCCCAGCGTCCGGGTCCTCGGGCGTCGGAACGATGTCCCCGAGCTGATGTGGAAGAGCCGACATTCTGGTTCTTCCCAGCATCCGGCATTTGATCACCAGCTTGGGAGGATCGCTACGAATTCCCAGCGAGTACAGAAATGAGCAATTCACCCTCAGCAGATATTATCCAGCCTGTTTCTCACTTCCGTTGCCATCAAGTTGAACCGACAGAAGACCCGCGGTGGGCGGAGCTCGTGGAACGACACCCTAGGGCTTCCGTTTTTCACACGGTGGGCTGGCTCGAGGCACTTCGACGGACCTACGGTTATGAACCGATGGCGTTCACGACATCATCTCCGACCGGTGATCTGAAGAATGCGCTGGTGTTCTGTCGTATTAACAGCTGGCTCACGGGACGTCGTCTTGTATCACTACCCTTTGCAGATCATTGCGAACCTCTTTGCGACTCAACCGAAGACGTGAACTTCCTGATTCGCTGCTTGCAAACTGCTATGGAACGTCAGAAATGGAAGTATCTGGAGGTTCGTCCGATCAACTGGAATTGCGGCCAAACAGGTGCCGGGATCGGGTTTCTACCCGCAGCAACATACCTTTTGCATAAGCTTGATCTGCGTCCAGATCTAAACGAGGTGTTCCGCAGTCTCGACAAAGACTCTGTTCAGCGCCGGATTCAGCGGGCTCAACAGGCCGGTCTAGTTGAGAAATGCGGCAGGTCCGATGACCTGCTCAAAGAGTTCTACGCTCTGTTTGTAATTACGCGGGGTAGGCACCGCGTGCCTCCTACGCCGTACGCGTGGTTTCGGAACCTAATTCACTGCCTTGACAAAGCGCTAGAGATCCGTCTGGCATATAAAGATAAAACTCCAATCGCTGCCATTCTCACTCTGCAATTCAGGGACGCCGTCTACTTCAAATATGGATGTTCCGATGCGCGGTTCAACAAATTTGGGGCAACCCCATGGCTTTTGTGGAGAGCCATCGTAGCAGGGAAGTCGAACGGCGCGAACGAATTTGACATGGGACGGACGCAGGAGGACCATGCGGGACTTCTTGCGTTCAAGAATCACTGGGTCCCCAAACCCAAGCGGCTGGTCTATTGGACATTTCCTCACGCTTCTTCTGTTGATTCACCCGGTGGCTGGAAATTGAACATGGCGAAACGCATTTTTTCATTTATGCCGAACAGCTTACGGACGATGACTGGGAGATTGATCTATCGCCATATCGGGTAGTAGGCAAGCCCCTTAGCGTGGCTAACAACGTCGAGCATTGCCCGAAACTTCAAGAAGAATGAACCTCGAGACAGCCTAATGCACTGCGCTCGCGGCCTGCGAATTGGGAAGGACGCGACTGAGGGGCCTCGCGAGCTGCGGAAACAGGTTCCTTTTCTTAGTAAGCTCTCCGCAGTAGAAAGAAGAGCGCCAAAACCGAACCGTGATTCAAAATCTCATGGACTATTACCGACTTCCCGAAGACTCGCTCGGCGGTATATCCCTGACTTCCGATTCCGCGTCTGGAGATATCGGCTTCTTTCAATTTGGCGCAAAGAATATTTGCTACGGGCGATGCAAGTCTGGCGTTGCGGCAGACGTGGTGGGCTCCGAAGAATTCAATGTTTCGAAAGATATTCGCCGCGACGGCACAACGATTCAGCTTCCTTTTGACTTTACTGAGGTGGTCGAGAATCTGCGACTGGAACGATATCAGCAGAAGAGGATTCGGGGAATGCAAGTGTTCGCCGCAAGCGAACAAGTCCGCAAGCTTTACTACTTCATTAGAAAGTGTTTGCCGTTTTCGGTCCGCCGCGAGTTGCAAAGAGCTTACTTTCGCGACTGGAAGAAACTGCGATTCCCAACCTGGCCCGTAGACTTCACTGTGGACACTCTTCACGAGGAGTTCTTGCGACTATTGATGGAAACGAGTGATGTGAAGAAGGTGCCGTTCATCTGGTTTTGGCCCGAGGGCGCGCTCAATTGTCTAATCATGACGCACGACGTGGAAACCTCTGCAGGCCGCGACTTCACCTCCAAGTTGATGGACCTGGACGATTCGTACGGAATCAAGGCGTCGTTTCAGGTCATCCCCGAAAAGCGCTACGAGCTTCCGGATGAGTATATCTGTGAAATCCGAAGCCGCGAAGGTGAAGTCAATATCCATGATTTGAATCACGACGGACGCCTATACCGGAGCCGCGCGGAATTTGTGCGTCGGGCGGCGGGAATCAACGACTACGTGCACCGATACGACACGCGGGGTTTTCGCGCTGGGGCGATGTATCGCAAGCAGGAGTGGTACGATGTCTTCGAGTTTTCCTATGATATGTCCGTTCCAAACGTCGCTCATCTGGAACCACTGCGTGGGGGCTGTTGCACGGTTATGCCTTATTTCATAGGGAAAATCGTCGAGCTTCCCCTCACTACCGTAGAGGATTATTCGCTCTTTCATATCTTAAATGACTATTCGACTGATCTTTGGAAACAACAACTGGCTCTCATCAGACAAAGAAACGGGCTGATCAGCTTTCTTGTCCACCCGGATTATCTGATTGAACGGCGCGCGCGCGCTGTTTATGAGTCACTGCTCGATTATCTACGACAAATAGTTGCACGCGAAAGGATATGGGCCGCTCTTCCGCGAGATGTGGACCGCTGGTGGAGAGCAAGGAGTCAGATGAGGCTGGTGTCTCGAGGGGACGAATGGGAAATCGTGGGGCCGGAAAAGGAAAGGGCGCGGTTGGCGTACGCTATCCTGGATCGCGGTCAACTGATTTACGAGGTTGCTGGAGGCTCTCCTCGGAAGAGTGCGGCGAACTGATCATGGAACCCACCACGAGAAATTTTGGAGGCGGTGGTTCATTGACCGACCGCTTCGTAGTGCAATGGATAGCCTTGTGTCTAGGGTCTTATGCGCGGCTCGCTGCGCTGACTCGACACCACAAGTGTCACAAGACCTCGAATTCCGCGAGAGCATGGCAACTTCTTGCACAGTAAGAGCATTTGCGTCGTATAACCCAGTTCAGGTTCTCTGTGGTGATTCCAAGGCCCTGCGCTTCGCTTAGGGTGAGGACGATTTAACTCATTACAAACACTTGGTTTATGCTTCGCGAATCTAATTTCCACAGTAGCCCTGCGTTGACGCAGCATCGGTACTTGAAGTGCTACCTCTACCGTGAGTTAGTGTGGGGTTGGTCTACCCAAGCGTGCTTGTTTGTACGCCCGAATCGATAATCGGCCGGCTCAGAATCCGGCTCCAGGGCTCAACCATCGTGCGGCGGTGTTCATGGGAGAGAGAATTGTCATTCGGTTTGAGGGAAACGCTTTCATAAAACCTGAGAGAGGCTTGCAGGCTAGTGCCAGCCCGGTCCGGCGGGGCTTCAACCGGCGAGGGAGATGTCAACAAGTGACACGCGTAGCGTCGTCAGTGTTGTTGTTTACTGTCTGTGTAATCTTTGCAGGTCCTGCTCACGCCCAAACTTTCGGCTGCAGTCCCGCAATGGCCAACGACATCGTTTGCGAGAACTCGAAAACTGGAACCCCTTCAAGCGTCTGGGACATCAGTGGAGCGGGAGACTCCACCATCCAGGGGTTTGCGACTGACATCAGCGTAAATCAAGGACGGACAGTATCCTTCAAGATCAACACAAACGCTAAAGCTTACACCATCACCATTTTCCGTATGGGATATTACAATGGAAACGGAGCGCGTCAGATAGCGACTGTTAGCCCCTCGGTTACACTTCCCCAGACACAGCCAGCCTGCAAGACGGACTCAACTACCTTTCTGTACGATTGCGGTAATTGGGCCGTTTCCGCCTCCTGGCCGGTTCCTGCGAACGCCACTTCCGGAATCTATTTCGCTGTCCTGAACAGAACAGACACGGGAGGAGCCAACCAGATTTTCTTCATCGTGCGCAACGATGCAAGCCATTCTGATGTCCTCTTCCAGACCGCTGACGAAACCTGGCAGGCGTACAACGCCTACGGTGGCCATAGCGTTTACGGTCAGTTGGACACGTTTGATCTGCCCGATCGTGCTTATAAGGTCAGCTACAACCGCCCGTTTATTACCCGTGGTTTTGGAAATGAGTCGGCAACGTGGGTGTTCGGCAACGAGTACCCCATGATCCGGTGGCTGGAGGCCAACGGCTACGACGTCACGTACTTTACCGGGATCGACGCGGCGCGCAGCGGCACCTTGATTCAGAATCATAAGGTTTACATGGACACTGGTCATGATGAATATGTGTCCGGACCGCAGCGCACCAACATAGAGGCCGCCCGGGATGCCGGGGTGAATCTGGCGTTTTTCAGCGGCAACGAGTTCTTCTGGAAGACCCGGTGGGAAAACAGTATCGATGGCACAAACACAGCCTATCGAACCTTGGTTTGCTACAAAGAGACACTCGCGTTCGCGAAGATCGACCCCACCGATCCGCCAACTTGGACAGGGACTTGGCGTGATCCCAGTTTCAGTCCCCCGGCCGATGGAGGGAAGCCGGAAAACGCCTTAACCGGCACCCTATTTATGGTGAACTCGGGCCCGGACAACCCGGGAAGTCTCTCGATCCAGGTCCCCGCCGCGGACGGAAAGATGCGTTTTTGGCGCAATACCACCATTGCGAATCTAGTGTCCGGCCAGACGGCCACACTTCCGGCTGGGACATTAGGATACGAATGGGATGAGGACCTCGACAACGGGGCACGCCCTGCCGGGACGTTCGATCTATCGACAGCGACGTACAACTTGACGGCTGACTTTCTGCTGGACTACGGTGCCACCTACGGCGCGGGCATCGCAACGCATCGCATGACGATGCACCGCGCACCGAGTGGCGCTCTGGTGTTTGGTGCCGGCACTGTCCAATGGTCGTGGGGTCTGGACAGCAATCATGACAACTCATTTGGTTTCCCTACCCCCGCGCCCAGTACCGACATGCGGCAAGCCACCGTGAACCTGTTCGCGGACATGGGGATTCAGCCAGCATCGTTGCAGGCGGGCCTTCTCTTGGCATCCAAGTCAACGGATACGACGCCACCGACCTCGACGATCACCTTTCCGACCACAGGTTCAACGGTACCGTCTGGCAGTCAGGTCACGATTACCGGCACAGCCACCGATAGTGGTGGCGGCGTGGTCGGAGGAGTCGAAGTCTCGGAGGATGGAGGAACCACCTGGCATCCTGCGTCCGGCCGCGAAAACTGGAGCTTCGTTTGGGGACCCAGTAGCTCTGGAACGGTCACTATCGAGAGCCGTGCCGTCGATGATAGCGGAAACCTTGAAACCCCTGGGGCGGGCGTCAGCGTGACTGTACAGGGTCAGACCGACATGTGGAGTTCTACGACGACACCTCAACTTGTGGACAGCGGCGACGGGAATGCAGTCGAACTGGGCGTGAAGTTCACCTCGAGCCAAAATGGCTTCATCGGCGGGATTCGCTTTTACAAGAGCGTCGCCAATACCGGCACGCATGTAGGAAACCTGTGGACGAGCAGTGGCACACGGCTGGCGAGCGCAGTCTTCACGGGTGAGAGCGCCTCGGGGTGGCAGCAGGTGAATTTCAGCAGCCCGGTTGCAATTAGCGCCAACGCGACTTATGTAGCTTCCTACTATGCTCCGGCGGGTCACTATTCCGTCACCGGGGAATTCTTTGGCACGACAGGCGTTACTAACCCTCCCCTTATCTTTCTATCTAACAGTGTAAGCCCCAACGGGGTTTACACTTACAGCTCGACGAGCGGCTTCCCCACATCCAGCTTCCACGGGAACAATTACTGGGTTGATATCGCCTTCGTTTTCGCAGCTACTACAGCCGCTGGACCCACGGTTACCACCGTGTCCCCGGCCAACGGCGCCACAATTGTCTCGACAGGGACCAGCGTCACCGCCACCTTCAATGAGTCGATGAACGCTTCGACCATTAACACCAGCACCTTCCAGTTGAGTAGCCAAGGCAGTACGGTGGCCGCCACGGTGAGCTACAACAGTGCGACGCTGACTGCGACACTCGTTCCCACAGCACCATTGGCTTACTCGACCACCTACACCGCCACAGTTTTCGGTGGTAGTAATGGAGTACAAGATCCGAATGGGAAGCTGTTGTCGGCGAATTACGTCTGGACGTTCACCACTGCGCCTGCTCCCGGTTCATGTCCTTGCAACATCTGGAGCCCTACCACCACGCCCGGAACTGCGGATAGCGGCGACGGGAATGCACTCGAACTGGGCGTGAAGTTCACCTCAGACCAGGCTGGCTCTATCACGGGCATACGCTTTTACAAGAGCACGGCAAACACCGGAACGCACGTTGGCAATCTGTGGACCACCGGGGGCACGCTGCTGGCGAGCGCAGTCTTCACGGGTGAGAGCGCCTCCGGGTGGCAGCAGGTGAACTTCAGCAGCCCGGTTGCAGTTAGCGCCAACACGACTTATGTAGCTTCCTACTATGCTCCGGCGGGTCACTATTCCTTCAACGCCGGATTCTTTGGCACGGCGGGTGTCGATAACCCACCCCTTCATGCCCTTGCCAACAGTGTAAGCCCCGACGGTGTTTATATTTATGGCTCGAAGAGCGCCTTCCCCACTTCCACCTACAACGCGACCAATTACTGGGTGGATGTCGTCTTCGTTACTACAGTTACAGCCTCGGGGCCCCTGGTTACCACCGTGTCCCCAGCCAACGGCGCCACAATTGTCTCGACAGGGACCAGCGTCACCGCCACCTTCAATGAATCGATGAACGCTTCGACCATTAACACCAGCACCTTCCAGTTGAGTAGCCAAGGCAGTACGGTGGCCGCCACGGTGAGCTACAACAGTGCGACGCTGACTGCGACACTCGTTCCCACAGCACCATTGGCTTACTCGACCACCTACACCGCCACAGTTTTCGGTGGTAGTAATGGAGTACAAGATCCGAATGGGAAGCTGTTGTCGGCGAATTACGTCTGGACGTTCACCACTGCGCCTGCTCCCGGTTCATGTCCTTGCAACATCTGGAGCCCTACCACCACGCCCGGAACTGCGGATAGCGGCGACGGGAATGCACTCGAACTGGGCGTGAAGTTCACCTCAGACCAGGCTGGCTCTATCACGGGCATACGCTTTTACAAGAGCACGGCAAACACCGGAACGCACGTTGGCAATCTGTGGACCACCGGGGGCACGCTGCTGGCGAGCGCAGTCTTCACGGGTGAGAGCGCCTCCGGGTGGCAGCAGGTGAACTTCAGCAGCCCGGTTGCAGTTAGCGCCAACACGACTTATGTAGCTTCCTACTATGCTCCGGCGGGTCACTATTCCTTCAACGCCGGATTCTTTGGCACGGCGGGTGTCGATAACCCACCCCTTCATGCCCTTGCCAACAGTGTAAGCCCCGACGGTGTTTATATTTATGGCTCGAAGAGCGCCTTCCCCACTTCCACCTACAACGCGACCAATTACTGGGTGGATGTCGTGTTCAATACCACCGCACCGTAACGGCCACTCTTAACGAAACGGTCGACCCGACGACGATCAATACCAATATCTTTTTGCTCGCTCCCGGTATGCCCCCGCTACGGTCAGCTACGGTTCCGCAACCATGACCGCGATACTCAGCCCGGTCACCGAGTGGGCTCCCCATCCCCAGATTCGCAATGCGGATTACGCTTTCGACAAAAGTTCATAGTCTCCCGCGGTTTACAGCGTTCCTCCTTCCCTCCGTGCCAACATCTCTGAGACAAGTCTAGTACCCTTAATTAATGAGCAGGGCGAGAAAGAAATGGAAAGAGATGAATGGGAATTCTCTTGGTGTTGTTCTTTCCCCTGGGGGTTTGGCTGTCGCGGAACGGAGCGAAGGCGAGCGAAGCGAGCCGCAGCGCAGTGGAGCGACAGCCAAAGTGGGCGCCGATCCGGCCTTAATCTCGCGGCCGGATTCCGAAGTGGTTGCCAAGCCGAAGCGACGGACCTACACCGCCGAATACAAGCAACGCATCCTCGAAGAAGCCGAAGCCGCTGCTGCGACGCGAGGTGGCCTGGGTGCCCTTCTCCGCCGCGAAGGTCTGTACTCGTCGCTGCTGGCCTATTGGCGGCGAGAGCGGGCCCATGGAATCCTCGAAGCTCTGACTCCGCAGAAACGCGGGCCGAAGTTCAAGCGCGATCCGCTAGAAGAAGAAAATCAGAAGCTTCGCCGTCAGAATGTACGCTTGAGTGAAGATCTGCGGAAGGCTCACATCATCATCGACGTTCAAAAAAAAGTGGCTGCGCTGTTGGGCAATCCCATTCCGGATCAAGACCCAGAGGAGAAATCCTGATGACCGCGGTCACCACGTTGGCGGTGGACGTGGGCAACAGCGCTGCTTGCCATGCTCTTGGTATGCCTCGCGCTTCTTACTACCGGGATCGCCGTAAGGCTGGTTCTCCGGCGGCGACCGCATTACGACCTTCGCCGGCTCGCGCACTCCGTCCTGAGGAACGCGAAACGGTCTTGGCTTGTCTGCACGAAGAACGCTTCCAGGATCGCTCGCCCGCCGCTGTTTATGCCACTTTGCTCGATGAAGGGCAGTATCACTGTTCGATCCGGACCATGTATCGCTTGCTCCAGGAGCGCGGCGAGTCCCGCGAGCGTCGCGATCAGTTGATTCATCCGCCCTACAAGAAACCCGAACTGCTAGCCACAGCTCCCAATCAACTCTGGAGCTGGGACATCACCAAGCTGCTAGGGCCAGTTAAATGGACCTACTTTTATCTCTACGTGATCCTGGATGTCTTTAGCCGCTATGTCACCGGCTGGATGGTCGCGATGCGGGAAAGCGCCGAACTGGCCAAGCGACTGATCCAAGAGAGTTGCAAGAAACAACGCATCCAGCCAGGTCAGCTCACGCTACATGTCGATCGCGGCACTTCCATGAGTTTCAAACCGGTAGCTTTCTTACTGGCCGATCTGGGCGTCACCAAGACGCATAGTCGGCCTCACGTCTCGGACGACAATCCCTATTCGGAAAGTTAGTTCCGCACCATGAAGTATCGGCCGGAGTTCCCGGATCGCTTCGGGTGCATCCAAGACAGCCGTGCCTTCTCACAGGAATTCTTTCGTTGGTACAACGAGGAACACCGCCACTCCGGGTTGGCTCTGCTCACCCCGGCGATGGTTCACTACGGACAGACTGCGCTCATCCTCGAGCAGCGTCAGAGCGTTCTCGATGTGGCCTATCGAGCTCACCCGGAACGCTTCGTTCGACAGGCTCCCAAACCACCTTCCGTTCCGACGGAGGTCTGGATCAACAAACCAGCAAATTCAGATGAACAAACTCACTAAATTCCGTGAGCATGTGTCTCAAGGTCGTTGACACGCGCCGCTTTAAACTTGCACTCGAAACGCCCATCGGACTCGCAGTCTTGGGAAGATCGAAGACGTCAAGTCTGAATTGACTAGATGCACTGGTCGGTGACAATCCCATGAAGAGTGACTCAGAGGCTTGCTTGACTAGGTGCAAGACAATTTATGCCTTAACCCTCTTGCTCAGCCTTGTGATCGCGACAGCGTCCTCCCGCACTCTCGGCGAGAATCCTCCCAAGCCAAGAGTGCGCATTTACTACATTGCGGCGGACGACGTGATGTGGAACTATGCGCCCGGTGGGCGGAATTTGACAGGAACTCCGGGACCCGAGAATGAGGGTGGGTCCAATTCAACGACGTATCGAAAGGCTGCGTACCACGAATATACCGACGGCACGTTTGCCACCTTGAAGCCCCGCCAGCCGGAGTGGGAGCATCTGGGAATCTTGGGACCACTCATCCGTGCAGAAGTGGGAGACGTCATCAAGGTATTTTTCAAAAACAATACAAAGTTCTTTTGCAGCATGCACCCCCATGGTTTGGCGTATGACAAAGCTTCAGAGGGCGCCCTTTATAGCGACAACGCATCGCCCGAGGCAAAAAAAGGCGACGGAGTGCCGCCCGGCCAAACCTACACCTACATTTGGACCGTGCCTGAACGCGCCGGGCCAGCATCCGGGGATTCCAGCTCTATCTTATGGGTTTATCATTCGCACTTTGTGGAACCGCGAGACATGAATAGTGGATTGATCGGGCCTATCCTTGTGAGCGCAAAAGGATCCACAAAGCCGGATGGTACTCCTAAGGATGTGGATCGCGAGTTTATAGTCGCGTTTGCTGTCTTCGATGAGACCGAAAGCTGGTACTTTGAATCAAACGCCATGAACCGGAGGAAATACACTCAAGGACTCCGGCTCAGCGATCCCGCCTTCCGCCAACGGTACCTCCTCTATAGTCTCAATGGCTTAATCGAAGGCAACCTCCCCATGCTGACCATGAAAAAGGGAGAGCGGGTCCGCTGGTATTTGTTTGCCAACAGCAACGAAGACGATGTTCACACCCCGCATTGGCACGGCCAGACGGTGGTCTTCAACAACATGCGCACTGATATGGTTCACCTGGAGCCGATGATGATGGTGCAGGCAGATATGATGCCCGACAACGTTGGAACTTGGCTCTTCCATTGCCACGTAAACGACCATATCGAAGGCGGCATGCAGGCGCTTTTTGCTGTTCTTCCCTGATAGGTGGTGGAGAAGACGCATCCAATTGCGACAGCGGATACGTAGATCGCGGCATTTCAACGCGTCGCGGGATCGTGGCCGCCCCCGTGAAGGGACCTATCGTGATCCGCGCGGGATCGGGAGTTGGCCGAAACCAACAGAGCGACCACGAATGCTCAGTGAGCTTCTGCTGTACGTGAAGTAGGCTGATCGTTTTCAGGGTGAGACCTACCCTCGCAGTTCCCCTTTCGATAATTAGCTTGGTTGTTAGATTCCCCTTCGTTCGATACGGCGCACTTTTTGCCAATCGGCAATTTCCACAGACTAGTGCATTTACGGCAATGTTGTGCACAATTCGAGCAACTGCTTAGCTGAGGCCTCGACCGTGTCTCCCGGTGCTTACGCTGAACGTCGGTGCCCTACGTAATAGCTAGAGTAAGAGTTTTTGAATCAACAGCTTAAAGGGACACCGGAGACAGTGGGAGATCACTGGGCCCCTGGAATCGGCATCCGAAATGCGGCAGTCTCATCGGACATCGTCTGGGATCAGTGTGTTTGCGCATCCTCCTGAGACGCATGACTACGACCTGGTTACGGAGGGATCGATGACTTTTGTGCAGGCACTTCAAAAAAGGGCGAGTCGCAAAGATGAAGCGAAAGCGAGCCCTAGCCGTCTTCCCCTACTCCCCAGGTCGCTCAGTAAAAACTCCTCCAGAGGGTTGTTGATTGCTTTCGGTTTATTGCTTTGCAGTTTTTCACCGCGTGTTGCAAACGCACAGACCTTCGGCTGCACTCCTGCGATGGCAAACGACATTGTCTGTGAGAATTCGAAACTTGGAAATCCCCAAAGCCAGTGGGATGTAAGCACCGGGAATGCAGGAGACTCAACTATCCAGGGTTTTGCTACCGATATCAGTGTTAACCAGGGCGGGACCATCTCTTTCAAAATTAACACGCCGGCGAAAGCTTATACGATCAATATCTATCGCATGGGGTATTACGGGGGGATGGGAGCGCGTTTTATCACCTCTGTTACTCCTTCGGCTACACTTCCCCAGGCGCAGCCAGCGTGCGTGACGGATTCGACTACGAATCTCTACGACTGTGGGAATTGGGCAGTATCTGCTTCGTGGCAAGTACCTTCAAATGCGACTTCGGGGATCTATTTCGCCCATCTCATCCGGACCGACACCGGGGGGGATAGCCACATCGTCTTCATCGTCCGGAATGATTCTGGCACATCAGACATCCTTTTTCAGACCTCTGATGAAACTTGGCAGGCCTACAACGACTACGGCGGGCACAGCTTGTATGGCCCGACCGGCGCGTATGACCTTACCAACCGTGCCTACAAGGTCAGTTACAATCGGCCTTTCCATACACGCACGTTTGAGAGTGCCTCGTTCGTGTTCTATGCCGAGTATCCGATGGTGCGCTGGCTGGAGGCCAACGGCTATGGCGTCAGTTACTTCACCAGTGTGGACGCGGCGCGCACTGGGAACCTGATCACCAAGCACAAGGCGTACATTTCGGTAGGCCACGACGAGTACTGGTCCGGCCCGAAGCGGGGGAGTGTGGAGGCGGCCCGGGGGGCTGGCGTGAACCTGGGCTTCTTCAGCGGGAATGAAGTGTTCTGGAAGACGCGGTGGGAAAACAGCGTGGACGGCTCCAACACGCCCTACCGTACGCTGGTGTGTTATAAGGAGACGCTAGGACCTAACTCCAACCCGAAAGCGACTGCGGCTACCGACCCACTAGACCCTCCCACCTGGACGGGTAGCTGGCGTGACTTCAGTAAGAGCCCGCCAGCTGACGGAGGCCGTCCAGAGAACGCGCTGACCGGTCAATTCTTCCTGGTGAACGGTTGCGCGACCGACAACAATGGACTATCGATAAAGGTTACAGCGGCTGACGGGAAAATGCGCTTTTGGCGTGGCACCGCTGTTGCCGGGCAGGGTCCTGGCCAGACGTGGACGCTCCCTAGCGGTACTTTGGGCTATGAGTGGGACGTCGATGCGGACAACGGATTCCGTCCCGCCGGCCTCTTCGACCTTTCAACCGCCACGTACAATCTGACAATCAGTTACCTGCTGGACGCCGGCGGAACTTACGGCGCAGGCACCGCCACCCACCGCATGACTACCTACCGCGCTTCCGGCGGAGCGCTGGTGTTTGGCGCAGGCACGGTGCACTGGTCGTGGGGTCTCGACAACACGCACGATACTATATGCTACGGTTCGAGCACCGATGCCAATATGCAGCAGGCGACGGTAAACCTATTCGCCGACATGGGCATTCAGCCCGCCACGTTGCAAGGCGGGCTGCTGATGGCAACGAAGTCCTCCGATACGATCGCTCCCCTCTCAAACATCACCGCCCCGGCCAGTGGCAGCCAGATCAGAGTAAACACTGCCGTCTCGATTACCGGGACCGCGGCTGACAGCGGAAGTGGTGTGGTAGGTGGGGTAGAGGTCTCCACGGATGGCGGAACATCCTGGCACCCGGCAGTGGGGCGCGAGAGCTGGACCTATAGCTGGACTCCGACCAGTACGGGAAATTTTACGATCCGCAGCCGTGCGGTGGATGACAGCGGCAATTTGGAAACACCTTCTCCTGGTGTACCCGTGTCAGTGTCGACCAATGCTCAGACTCTCATCTCGGTTACAGTCAATCCGACCTCCGTAGTCCAGGGGGCCTCATCGCAGGGAACCGTGACCATGGGCCAGCCCGCCGCTACCGGCGGCGCGGTCGTAGCCCTCTCAAGTGGCAATCCCGCAGTAGCCTCGGTTCCGTCTAGCGTAACCGTTCCAGCTGGCAGCTTCACCGCGACGTTCCCGATCACGACGCCTAATGGCGTTCTGGCGGGCACACAAGTGACCATATCCGCGACATATGTCTCAACCCAAACCGCCACTCTGACCGTCACTCCGGCGCTGCCGCCGACGTCTGGCTCCCTGGCGATTGATGTGACGACTTCCAGGGATCAGGGTACTGCCAGCGCGACCATTACCAGCCCGCCGTTCTCGACGGCTGTTCCCAATGAGCTGTTGCTAGCGTTGATCTCAAGTGATGCCTTGTCTTCCGGAGTGAACGTTACCGGCGTCAGCGGCGCGGGATTGACGTGGACTCTGGTGCAGCGCACGAACGCGCAGATGGGTACCGCGGAGATATGGCGCGCGTTCGCCCCTGCCGCGCTGTCCAACGCGACGGTTGCAGCCACGCTCTCGCAAAGCGTCGACTCGTCGATGACCATCATGAGTTTTGCCGGCGTTGACACGACCTCCAGTGGTGCGGGAGCGATCGGAGCGACCGCCTCGGCGAGTGCACTCTCGGGAGCACCGAGCGGTTCGCTCACGACCACTCGCGCGAATTCGCTCGTCTTAGGTGTGGGCACCGATTGGGATCAGGCGATCGCTCGAACCACGGCGACGGGTCAGACCTTGGTCCACCAGTTTCTTTCTCCTCCGGGAGACACCTATTGGGTACAGCGACCGGGCGCAACCACGCCTGCCAGCGGAACAGTCGTGACCATCAACGATGTGGCTCCCACAACCGACCGGTACGATCTAGCGCTGGCTGAGATAAGGCCTCCAGTGATCAGTAACTTGAGCATCTCTGGCACCATCAGCCCGGCCGCTAGCGGAGCCGGTAGCACGGTGTCGCTAACCGGGCCGGCGAGCGCAACCGTGACAGCGGATTCGTCTGGCAACTTTAATTTCAGTAGTCTGCAAGCAGGGTCATACACGGTTACGCCGAGCAAAACGGGTTTCATATTCACGCCCGCGAACCAAGCCGTGACGCTAACCAGCAGCAACGCCAGCAATGTCAACTTCACCGCCACTGCGGTGTTCACGATTGCTGGCAGTATCACTCCGAGCACAAACGGGAGCGGCAGCTTGGTGACGCTGACCCAGGGTTCCAGCACGATCGCAACCGTGACTGCCGATACCTCCGGAAATTATGTCTTCAACAGCGTGCTCAGCGGCTCGTACACGGTGACCCCAACGAAGTCAGGATTCAATTTCAATCCCGGCTCACAAGCCGTCACAGTGAACGGAGCTAACGTGAGCGGGATCAATTTCACGGCTTCGGCTCCGACTTTCACGGTTTCCGGCTCCATCACGCCCGCTTCCGCCGGCGGCGGCGCCACAGTAAATCTGAGCCAGGGCTCCACCACGGTCGCTACGGCCACCGCTGACGCGAACACAGGCGCGTTCACCTTCACCGGGATTGTCAACGGCTCCTACACAGTTACGCCGATCAAGTCGGGCTTCGGATTCACTCCCGCCTCGCAATCGGTAACGGTCAACGGTTCCAACGTGACCGGCATCACCTTCACGGCTGCGCAGGGCTCAACCGTCTCGGGCAATATCAGTCCAGCTGCGTCCGGAAGCGGGTCCTCTGTGGCTCTAACGCAAGGCTCGACCACAATCGCTACGACCGTGGCCGACGCCGCTGGCAACTACTCTTTTAGCGGCGTTGTCAACGGAACCTACACCGTTACTCCGTCGCGGACTGGATTTACTTTCACTCCAGTATCGCAAAGCATTATTGTCAATGGTTTCGCCATAAGTGGAGTTAATTTCACTGCGCAGGCCATCTCCACTGTCATCGCAATCGACGCGACGGTTCCGAAGGACAATAATTCCGCCTCGACCACAATCACAACTCCGGCTTTCTCGACGGCGGCCGGCAACGAGTTGTTGCTGGCGTTCATTGGCACTGACGCCCTCTCGGCCGGAATCACCACTACCGGCGTGAGCGGTGGAGGCTTGACTTGGACACTCGTGCAGCGAACCAATGTGCAAATGGGCACGGCCGAGATCTGGTCTGCATTTGCCCCGTCGCCGCTGACCAATGTAACGGTTACGGCTAATCTGTCACAGAGCGTGACAGCGAGCATGACGGTGATGAGCTTCAGCGGTGTGGACACGACTAACACGGGTGCTGGCGCTATCGGTGCCAAGGCCAGCGCCAACGCCACCAGCGGCGCGCCGTCGGCAAGTCTGGTCACGACACGCAACAACTCGTTGGTGCTCAGTGTCGGCAACGATTGGGATACGGCCACCGCCCGCACGCTAGGAGCGAACCAAACTTTGGTTCACCAGCTGCTCTCAACCAACGGAGATACCTACTGGGTACAGCGGCAGACGGCAACCACTCCGTTATCGGGCACGACGGTCGCCATCAGCGACACGTCACCGACGGCTGACCGCTGGAACTTGAGCCTGCTCGAGATATTGCCTTCGACTAGCGCCGGAACCAACTTCACGCTTAGCGGCAACATCAGTCCTGCACCAGCTGCTATCGGTACTGTGATTACTCTAGGCGGAAGTAATACTGGAACAACCGGCGTCGATTCAAACGGCAACTACAGCTTTACGCTCGCCAACGGCACTTACACGGTCACGCCGAATAAGCCGGGATTCGTCTTTACACCGGCACAGCAAACTGTGACGATCAGTGGGGCGAACCAATCCAACATAAACTTCACCGTGGCCCCAGTGACCACGAATCCCATTCTCTCTGAGAATCTCAACCAAGGAAGCTCCGCGTGGGAACCAACCAATTTGGCCCTGGCCGGGGAAATTGAGGGATACGCTAGCGCAACCAGTATCAACAAGGGTAACAATATCACTCTCTATGTCAACAGTAACGGTGCCACCTTCACGCTAGATCTTTATCGCCTTGGCTGGTACCAGGGACTCGGCGGTCGACTCATCATGACGGCTGGAACGCTGGCCGGGCAGTCGCAGCCCAGCTGCCCGCAGAATACGACCTATGGCCTGATCCAGTGCTCGTGGAACTCTACTCTCGCCATTACCACGTCTACGACCTGGACGACCGGCCTGTACCTTGCTCACATCCGCCGTACCGATACCGGCAAGGACAACTACATCACGTTCATCGTGCGCGACGACTCCAGTAACGCTGATATACTCTTCGACTCGAACGTCAACACCATGCAGGCGTACAACGGGTGGGGCGGCAAATCCTTGTATGCCGGCCTGAGCTCCCCACCTCAGCCTTCGCAGAGCATCTCCAACGCCGCCGTGAAGGTCTCGTTCGACCGGCCGTATCAAGCTTTCGACTTTTCTGGTACCAACACGAACGGCGAAGACGATCAAGTCTTGCGGTGGGAGTACCAGATGATCCGCTGGATGGAGTCGCAGGGCTTCAATGTCAGCTACAGCACCAACGTGGACACCTCCAACAATGCGGCTGTGATCGTCCAGCACAAGGCGTATGTGACCGCTGGCCACAATGAGTACTGGACATCGAGCATGAGGAACAACCTTGAAGCCGCGGCGAATGCCGGCACTAATGTCGCAGTCTTCACGGCGAACAGTAGCTTCTGGCAAGTACGGTATGAAGCGTCATCCTCGGGCACAGCGAACCGCGTAATGGTCGGGTTTAAGGAGTCTGCGCCGACGTTCGACCCGCTGTTCAACGATCCGGCAAATTCCACGACCAATTTCCGAGCTTCACCGATTAATCGTCCGGAAAATGTGTTCTTGGGGGCGATGTATGGTGACTTCACCAATACGGCCAACGGCTTCCCCTTCGTGGTCTCACAAAGCTCGTATCCTTTCTACCGGAACACCGGCTTGGCAAACGGCAACTCGATGGCAGGGCTTGTGGGCGACGAGTGGGATAACCTCAGCGGACAACCGTTCTCCAATATGCCCGCCAGTGTGCAGGGTTTGATCGTGCTTTCCAACTCGCCTACTTCGAGTGCGAATGCCAATGCGGTGATCCACCAACTGCCGGGAGGCGCGCTCATCTTCGACGCGTCCACCTTCCAGTGGAGTTGGGGCTTGGACAACACCATGACCCCCATCAATGCAGTTAACCCCAAGGTGGCGCAGATCACGACCAACATCTTGAGTGACATGGGTGCCAGCCCGCTCACGCCGTCTTCGAACGTGCTACTCACGAGCACGTACAGCATAGCGGGGCACATTTCGGGGATCACGAGCGTGGCCACGGTCACTTTGAGTGGCACCGACAGCCGAGTGACCTCGACTGACAGCAACGGGAATTATATCTTCAAGGTGCTGATGAACGGCTCCTACACCGTCACGCCCAGCCAGACGGGAACGACCTTCACGCCGGCTGGCCAGAGCGTGACGATCAACGGGGCAAGCGTTGCCAACGTGAACTTCTCGACGGCTGCGCCCAGCTTTATGGTTTCTGGCAGCATCACGCCGGCGTCAATCGGTAGCGGCAGCACGGTGACCCTAACCCAGGGCGGCAGCACGATCTCCACCGCAACCGCCGATGCCTCCGGTAACTACAGCTTCAGCAACGTGGTCAATGGGCTATACACAGTGACGCCGACGAAGTCGGGAACCGTTTTCAGTCCGACCTCACAAGCGACAACCGTCAACGGAGCGCCAGTCAGCGGAGTCAACTTCACCGCAGGGACACAGACGTGGACTGTTTCTGGCAGCATCACGCCGTCGGCCAACGGCACCGGCGCCACTGTCGCCTTGACGCAAGGCTCGACAACCATCGCCACTACCACGGCCGACGCCACCGGCGCATTCACTTTCACCGGGATCGTTAATGGCACCTACACAGTCACCCCCTCAAAGAGCGGCTTCTCCTTCAGCCCTGCGTCTCAGGGTGCGACAGTGAACGGGGCAAACGTCACTGGCGTGAACTTCACCACGCAGGCCGCAGCAACTGGATTGGCGATTGATGCAACCGTCCTCACAGACAGTAACTCAGCGTCCAGCACGATCACGACTGGGGCGTTTTCGACGACGGCCAGCAATGAACTCCTGCTGGCCTTCATCGCCTCAGATGCGCTTTCGGCCAGTGTAACCGTTAACAGCGTCAGTGGTGGCAGCCTCACTTGGACGTTGGTTCAGCGCACGAATGCTCAGTTGGGAACTGCAGAGATCTGGCGCGCGTTCGCCACGTCGCCGCTAACGAACATTACGGTGACCGCGAATCTTTCACAGACGGTCACGGGCTCAATGACGGTGATGAGTTTTACAGGTGCGGACCCGGCCGGTCCCGTCGGTGCGACCGCAACAGCCAATGCGTCAAGCGGCGCGCCGTCGGCGAGCCTGATCACGACACGCAACAGCTCGTTGGTGCTCGGTGTCGGCAGCGATTGGGATACGGCCACCGCCCGCACGCTGGGAACGAACCAAACCTTGGTTCACCAGCTGCTCTCGACCAACGGAGATACCTACTGGGTACAGCGGCAGACCGCGACGACGCCGCTGAGCGGAACTTCGGTGACCATTAATGATACTGCTCCTACCGGAGACCGCTATAACTTGTCGATCTGCGAGATTCTCCCGGCTTGGTAGATAGCCTAGAACGCTTGAGCTCAATACGTGGGGAAGAGGACCACTCGACACAGTGGCATTCTTGTGTCTTCCTCCAATCGGCGTGCCGTAAGAGAGAATATCAAGCGGACCTTGCCCTTTCCGGCCTGTCCTATCCTGCGGAATGCGCAGAACCTAGAATAAAATAAATAAGTTACGTGAATTTCAGTGAGTTGACGCGGTTGAACTCGACCTACACCCCTCTCGTCACTGGCGCGTCGCGACGATCTCGACGGCGGCATAGTTCCATTGATCGCTTGTGGGTGCACTGTCGTGAATATCGACCAGCGCGTTGGCCGTCGACTGTGCCGCTGTCGACTGCACCCAGTAAGTGTCGCCGACCTGTGTGTCCACGCGCTGATGCACGAGCACCTGCCCGCTCACCGGCGTCCGGGCGATCGCGTTATCCCAATCGTAGCCGACTGCGAAAACCCAGTTGCCGGCCGACACCCCGGGCAGATATATGTCCGGCGCGCCGGAGGGGGCACTCGTTTGGTTTACGATGCCTGGACCGGACGCATTCGTAAACGCAATTACAGTCAGCGATCCGTGGTAGGTCGTGCCCACACCTGGTCGCGCCGTGACGCTCACGGCCTCTGGCGCATCCGAAGCGTACGCCATCCAAATCTCTGCGGTACCAGCCTGATGGTTGCTTCGTTTCACGAGCGTCCAGGTTAGGCCGGCGCTACTCACAGTCGCCGTTTGCGGCGAGTTCGAGGGGCCGTCGTACGAGACGAAAGCTACGAGTAGCTCTCTGTTTTGCGATGTCGTGATCACCGGTGCTGTCATCGCGCCAACACCGTCCACTGACGCTTTAGCATCCTCTCCGATTTGATTCGGCGGATGTGAATTGTCGACGGTAACGGTCACCGGGGCTGACGTGCCGGAGTTGCCGGTGATATCGATGGCGGTTGCTGTGAGCGTGTGCTGGCCGGCCGTCGCTGTCTCCGTGTCCCAAGTAGTCATGTATGGCGGTGCGATCAGTGGTGTTCCTATCGCTGTTCCGTCCACATAAAACGCCACGCTGGCTATGCCCTGGCTGCTGGCAACATTTGCCGCGACAGCGACCGTCGCAGACACAGTTGCCCCAGCTACCGGAGTTGTCAGTTGTACGGCGGGCGGGGCGCTACTACTATTTGAAACCGTTACCGCCACCACTGCCGAAGTGCCTATCACTCCCGTCGGGCCAGTGGTTTGAGCTGCGAGCCAATGGCTCCCGTTCGTTGCGGTAGTCGTATCCCACGCCAGGGTATACGGAGGGGAGGAAACCAGGCTTCCCAACGGCGAGCCGTCGATGAGGAATTGCACACCGCTAGTCGTTGCCGAGCTCACTGTCACCTGCACCTTGGCGGATACAGTGCTGCCGTCGGCAGGCGAGTTCACACTGATGTTCGGCGGCGGAGGCAAGACTGGAGTTACGGTCTGCAGCACTTGCACGGTGTTGGCGTTGATCGTGAGCTCCACATCTGTTTCGTTGTTCGCCTTGCTGTTCTCGGCTAGATAGTTGTCCGGATCGACGATCGCCCGCAGCCAATAGGTGCCGTTGGGTACGCCCGCGATCGAGATTGATTGGCCATCATCCGTTTGGTCGTACTCGTCGACCGCTCCTATGTCCAACCCGCGTAGGGACGTCGGGTCCGAGCAGGAACCCAGGTTTCCGAGTGCGCCCGCGTTAGGCAGTGACGAATTGTAGATAAACGAATCGTTGATGCAGAACGAGATTTTCCCGCTGGCGGCAACCGGCGCGCCGGGTCCGCCGTTAGGCCCTACTGTGTAGAGCCCGTAGGTGGTAGACGGAAAGTGAAAGTGCCCATGCGCGGCGTCGAAAATGAACGCACCTGCCACACGCACGGTCTGCGCCAGAGTCCACTTGCCCGAACTTAGCGAGTAAATGTATTGAGTTCCCTGGTAGGTGCCGGAAGCAGAGTTGTACGCTGGCAGGATGACCAGCGGGCCTGGCCCTCCATTGTAGGTGTCATGCGTGTATTGAAATTGTGCGCTTCCCCCGGTCCCTACGACGGAAATGTCGCCCGGCGGTATGATGTCACTCAGATCGGGGTACTCGAGTTGGCCTGAAAAGGCCGTGGCAGTGATGTTGCCCGCAGTCACGTTGCTTCCGTTAACCGTCACCGTCTGATTCATGGGGCTAAACGCGGTAGAAGTCTTGGTCGGCGTAAGAGTGTAGGTCCCGTTTGGCAGATTGCCGAAGCTGTAATCGCCGAAACTGTCTACAGTGACTGTTGTGACGGTCGCGCCGTTCTGGGTCAAGGTCACAACTGCGCTGCTACCGCTGGCCATTGGGGTTATGGTGCCTGAAATGCTGAACGTCGAGCCCGCCGCGGAGGCCGTGAAAACCGGAACGGTCGCCGTGTTGCCATTCACTGTGACACTTTGGCTCGCCGGAGAGAACGTGAATCCTGCCTCGCTCGGCGTCACTGTGTAAGTTCCATTCGCGACGCTGTTGAACAGGTAGCTTCCTGACGTGCCCATGGTCAGGCTGGCGACGGTCGTCCCATTCTGCGACAACGTGACCGTAGCTCCATTTCCGCTGGCAGCAGGACTGACCGTGCCCGAAATGCTCCCGCTCAGTGCGGTAGCGTTGAAGACGGGAACCGTCGCGGCATTGCCGTTGACCGTGACATTTTGACTCGCCGGACTGAACGTGAATCCTGTTTCGCTCGGCGTCACAGTATAGGTCCCGTTGGCGACGCTGCTGAAACTGTAGCTGCCCGAAGCCCCAACGGCAGTCGTGGCGACGATCGTCCCACTCTGTGACAATGTGACTGTAGCCCCGTTGCCGCTGGCGGCAGGACTGACCGTGCCCGAAATGCTCCCCGTAGTTCCGCCACCTGCCGCAGCCAGAACTTCGACGATGCTCAGGTTGTAGCGGTCTCCGGTTGGGGCTGTATCGTTGATTGTCAAGCTCGTTCCACTCAGCAGAGTCGGGCTGCTCCGCATTTGAACCCAGTAGGTGTCTCCGACGGGGCGCCAAGTACTGATGCACCACTGTCTGGCCAGTCCCCGGGGTCCGCGTAATTGCGTTGTCCCAATCGTTGCCCACCCCGAGCGCCAGAGAACCATTACCCGTGGTAACGAGGGTGGCCGTGGGCGCTCCGGGACTGGCGCTCCCACTTCCAACGGCGCCGATGGCCCCCGAACCATTTGTCCCTGAGGTGTTAACGCCGCTGAAGCTCATGACCGTGATGGAGGAGTCCACCTTCTGAGACAGCGTGGCGGTCACCGTGACACCGTTCAGCACCGACGGTGCGAATGCCCGCCAGATCTCTGCGGTGCCCTTTTGCACGTTGGTTCTTTCGACCAGCACCCAGGTAAGGCCGCCGCCCGCGACTTGCGTTACGGTCGTATTCGGCGAGGAAACTCCGTCGGCGGAAATAAACGCGAGCAGCAGTTCGTTGCCTGAAGTGGTTGAAAAAGCCGGCGTGCTAACAGTGGTGCTCGCCGTACCTTGGTCTTTGGATGTCGTAGTGTCAATTCCGATCGCTCCCAATAAGGGCCGAGCCACGATAAGAGCAAGAATTGAGACCAGACAGGACCGCTTCATGTGGTTCCTCCAGATTGGGCAGCAATTCTCCCAAGATTAGAGAGGTAAGAAATGGCTCACGCGGGCCATCGCATAGGCCTTGGGGAGAGCAAGACCGGGGCGGTAGCTTATCGCGATTGGTTGGCAATGTCTATTCAGCCGGCCAGCGCGCGGCGCGTAGAATCGCCGCGTCATGGCTGCCGTCGCCAGTTATTTCGATCTGTCGCGGGAGATGAAGAACAGCTACAACCGTAACAGATACTGCGGGCTTATCGGCTCGAAGGTTATTCGCCACTTGCTCGTGACCCAGAGTGATGTAGAGACAGCGAAGTTCGACAAAGGGACCTGTGACCTGTGTGGGCAATCCGGAAAATCTTGCGGACATTGCCGGCAATCACCGTTGGTGATGCGCTTACGAAAGACGCGGATGCTGTGGTGAATTTCGCAGCGGAAACGCATGTGGATCGCAGTATAGAAGACCCGTCTCCTTCTTCGAACAAACGTGCTGGGAACATACTGTCTACTTGAGGCTGCGAGGAAGGCCCGAGTGGCTCGATCACGTGCGCTCCTGCGAGTACCGAAAATTCTATGATCGGCATTTACGCACATCGGCAGAGACGTCAATGATTACGCTACGGAGGGATGGGAATTAGTCGTGGGTTGATACGCTCTTTGGTCGGACTACAGACCTGAGATCATGCTTTGAAGAATTACAATATCCTAATGATGCGAACGGATATTCGCGCATGCGGCCCGACGTGAAAGGTTACTTTATGTCAGTATCCTCTTGGTCGTCGCCTGCATGACCGGAGTAATAGCCACCGTAAGACGCATCCTTCTCGGCATGATTAAGCACTACACCAAGGAGATTTTTTTTTCGAAATTCTGAGGATGCCTTCTCCGCCAATCGATGGTCGGTCTCTCCGGCCTTCACAACAAAAAGTACGCCATCGCAGAGATCTGCCAGAATACTCGCATCATGGACAGCCAGGGCCGGGGGTGAATCCAAAATGATCCAATCAAAAACAGGAGTAACGAGGTCGAGCAACTTCTTCATCCGATCGCTAAGGAGCAATTCACTCGGGTTGGAAGCTTCGCTTCCACCGGGGATGAAGCATAGGTTCCCTTCTACACCATTCTGAATCACGGCATATTTATCTGCTTCTCCTCGAAGGTAGTCGGTGAGACCCGGACCACTCCGAACACCGAACAATTGATGCATGCGCGAGGAGCGCAGATCGGCATCAATCAGAAGCACGCGAAGGTCCGGCTGCCGCATGATCGAATGTGCCAGGTTTGCGGCAACAGTCGTTTTTCCTTCAGCTGGGACGCTGCTGGTCACGAGCACCCGCTTCAGCGGACGGGTCGCTGCAATTTGACTCAGCCTTGAACGCAGGGTGCGAAACTGCTCCCTAGCAATCCTCCCATTGTCTGTCTTAAGCAAGATATTCATCTGAGGGTCCAATTGCCAGTTCGGATGAGCGCAACGTTTCAGAAGGTCATCAAAACTCAGGAAGGACGAACCCTCTGAAGTAGGAACGTCGCCGGCGGCTGGTTCTGCTACCTGCCTTGTGATATCGGACGGAGACACAAAGCCCGCAGCGACATCCTCGAGGTCCAACACTGTACCTGCGGTCGCCTGCGATAATCTCTCCTGCGCTGCTTTCTTGAGTGCCTCGTGAATCCTGCTCATTTTTCCCTCGGATGCCTTCCTCTAGCAGGACCTTCAGGCCCTCGTACTAATTGGCGAATAGCCATTTTCCCCTAACGGGGTGTTCTTTCCGGCGGATGCCTTTACTTCCAGGTTTGGAATCAGTCCGAGGACCGGAAGCTGCAGGCAAAGTTCGACGTCACGTTCCGTGTAGATCGATTTGTCGCTAATTGCAATCAATGCCAAGATTCCCACGCCTAATGCAAAACCTGCGACGAGCCCGCCGCCTAGGAAATACGGCTTCTTCGGGAACGAAGGCTTATCTGGGAGACTAGGCGGGTCAAGCACACGGAATTGTTCGCCCTCCTGCTGGTGCTGGAGATCTGAGGCCATCGCTGAGTTGTCACGTTTCTTCAGCAATTCATTATAAAAGTCGAGTGCGCTCTGGTAGGTACGCGTAATCTCTTTAAACTGCTGCTCGACCACCGGGCTGGCTTGCACGCGTGCCTGAAGCACTCCGATCTGATTCTGGATCTGGGCTTGTCGTTTCGTCAGATCTGTAATATTCAGCTCGTCTTGACGCAGTCTCGCACGGAGCTGCTGCATCTGCGGAGGCTCGCTTCTTGACGTTTGGGCATTCTCGCTACTCGAAGGCTTTGGCTTTGGTGCTTCAGCCATCCGCTTTTTCACTTCTTCGATACTGTTCTTGATCTTGATGACGTCCGGGTGTTCCGCGGTGTAACGTGCCTCCAGCATCGTAAGCTGGTCTTGCAGCGCATTGAGCTGCTGTTCCAGCGTTTCTGGATTCTGGACCTGCTGATGTTGGGAGGTTTCCAAGTTCGCTTGCTGCTGATTGAGCAGGGACTCATTGAAAGCCTTATCCTGCTGCGCGCGGCTTAACGCTTGGGTATTTGCTTCGAGCTGCGAGTTCATCCCCATTAGCAAGCTCAAGTTTGTCTGTTCCTCTTCTGGCAATGAACCAAGATATTGTCTCTTGAACTGGGCGAGTTTCGCATCTTGTGCGTCAAGTTTAGCTTTGGCCTCGTCCAGTTGTTGGCTCAGGAAAGAAGTTGTCCGCGCCGCCTGTTGTTCCAGGGCGTGGGCATTCTGTTCCATGAACATGGACGTGATTTCCGTGCAGATCTGTTGCCCAAGTTGCGGATTGCTGAAAGTTACGCCGACATAGAAACCAGGCAGGCTTTGGTTTTGGGTCCCTGGCATGGACGCGAGCGGTTTGACCTCAATTGAAGTCCGAAGCCGCTCAACCAAATCTTCGATGTGTACTTTTCCACGAAGTTCCGGGTACAACCCGAATTTTTCAACGATAGGTTCCAGACGTGTGCGGCTCAGAATCTGCTCTTGCATCGATGCGAGGCGATGGTTCAAATCTTCCGTGACGACAGGCTTCACAATATCACTCGGGACTGTGGGCTGCTGAACGAGTATGAGGGTTTGCGATGTATACTTTTTTGGCAGAACCATGGCAAGCGACATAGCGATCGTTCCGCAACTCACAACTGTGATCGGAAGAATCCACCAATAACGGCGAAGAACCCGCTTTGCATCTTCAGGGGTAATCTCACCATTTCGAACCATAACCTGCCTCTAAAAATTCAATGTCTGCCGCGCCTTATCAATCCCTGGCCCGAGATCTGCCATCGCTAAGGACAAAGCAGTCCTGGCCAGACAAAAATCCGCACAACCGCATTAGGTGCACGCCTCTTGCCAGGAAAACGAGTCTTAAAGTTGACATTCTAAATGCCCGTAAGCCGTTTGATTTCAACACTTTATTAAAAAATGGCCTCCTTCTCTCACGGCCGTATCTGCAGGACCAAACCACGGAAGGCTAGAGAGTGGAAGTATTCTATCCACATTATCCTAAAATTCTCCCTATTCAGGTTAACTCGTGATCTCTTGTCCCCAAGCGTTCGAAAAGTGATCAATTCTAGAGACTGGCAAAGCCGCGTCCGTTGTTTGTTATCTGTATTTTACGGAACAATCATCCGGCTCGGTTCCTGCCAAAGCTGCAGGGACCCAAAGTTGCACATATTTAGGTTTGGCACGGCCCGCCAAGGAGCAGGCGACAACTTCGCCTCAGGAACGGCGTACATGTTTCGTGCGGTCGGATTACGGTGGTTTTTGTGTATCGCAGTCCTGGTAACCGCTACTGGGGGCGGCTGCTCGCGTGACCCCAATGTGCGGAAACAGAAGTTCTTTGAGCAGGGCAATCGAGATTTTGACCAAGGCAAGTATCCTGAAGCCTTAATCTTCTACGGACGTGCCCTCCAGATCGATCCTCGCTTCTCGGAAGCGCATTACAAGATGGCTCGGTGCCATTTGAAGCAAGGGAGTTGGGCCGCGGCGTACCAGGAACTGCAACGAACGATTGAGCTCCAGCCGGAAAACTGGTCGGCGCAACTTGATCTGGGGCAATTAGTCTTCGCTGCCGGCAAGGCTCAGGATGCCAAGGACCGCGCTCTTCTGATTCTTCGCAGCAATCCACGACACGTTGACGCTCAGATGCTGCTTGCCAATTCAGACACGGTTTTGGGCAACGTGAAGGACGCTTTAGAGGAAGCGAAGGAAGCTACAGAAATGGGTCCGGAGCGTGGTGTTGTGTTCACTACCCTCGCATCGATTCAGGTGCGGACGGGCGCCCTTGCCGATGCGGAAGCCAATCTGAAGAAAGCCCAATCCCTTGATCCCACTTCGATTGCTCCTTTGATGACGCTGGGTGGCTTCTATCAGCAGCAAAAACGCTGGGCAGAGGCGGAACACGAATTTGAGTCGGCCATTAGTCTGGCACCTGAGGATCCCATGCCACGTGCCGCACTCGCGGGGATTTATGTTAGTCAGGGACAAGATTCACTCGCAGAAAAGACTCTAACCGAGGCCAAACAGCAAATACGTGATAACCCCGCGGGCTACCGACTGCTTGGCGATTACTATCTCAGCCGCGGTGAAAATGCCAATGCTCTTGCGGAGTTTGGAGCTCTTTCGGCCGATCACCAGAGCGATTTAGCGGTTCGGAAGACGTATATTCAGCTCCTGATTTTGAACCATCGAATCGAAGAGGCCGCTCAACTCAATGAACAGATCCTAAAAACATCGCCCCAGGATACCGAAGCGCGCATATTCACAGGGCAAATCGAGCTACAGCAGAAAAAACTGGATCAAGCCATTCAATCGTTGCAAGGGGCTCTCAAAAACGCTCCCGAAAACGCCATGGGACACTACCAGCTTGGGCTGGCCTTCGAGGGTAAAGGAAATTTGAATCAGGCGGAAAGCCAGTGGCGCGAAGCCGTGCGACTCCGTCCGACTTTTTCGGAAGCATGGCAGGCGCTGGGAGCAAGCGCCATGCGGCGTGGGGATTGGAGAGCCCTTGAGCCGATTAGTGACCTGCTCAAGAAAATTGCCCCTCGTTTCGCCGATGGCTATCTGTTTCATGCTACCGCACGCCTCAATCAAGGGGATGTCTCGGGGGCGGAAGCCGACTTGAATCAACTGCTAGGGATCGCCCCGCAGAGCGCTATCGGATACGTAAAGCTCGGCCAGCTCCGCCTTGCTCAGAAACGCTTGAACGAAGCGGCGGCTTTCTTTCGCGAGGGGCTTAGCCGGGAACCCAATTCGGTTGAAGCTATCCAAGGATTAGTGAACTTGGATTTGCGTCGCGACAAGGCGGCCGATGCGCTGCGTTTTATCCAGGCACAGATAGAACGCAACCCTGCCGAGGCTGGTTTGTACCTCCTGCAGGGCGAAGCACTATTGCAGAATAAACAGGTGGATGAGGCAGAAAAAGTGCTGGCCCGGGCTGTAGAGATCGACAAGGAGAATGTCAACGCTCTCATCTTTCTTGCCCAAGTGCAGATAATGCAAGGAGACACCGACCAGGCCATCTCGAACTACAAGCGTGCCATTGCGATCGCGCCAAACAACGTTACGTTGTATACCGCCCTGGGTGGCGCTTATGAAACTCGAGGAAACTGGCAGGAAGCCCAGACCGCCTATCAGCGGGCTCTGGCCCTCCAGCCAGAAGAAGCTCTCGCGGCGAATAACCTGGCCTACCTCATGCTCGAGCGCGGCGGCAACGTCACCGTGGCACTCACTCTGGCACAGACGGCGCGCCGTAGGCTCCCGAATGTGCCTAACTCCGCCGATACGCTCGGATGGGCTTATTTTCAGAATGGCGCGTATTCCCTAGCTGTTTCGCTGCTCGAGGAGGCCGTAAAGGGCGCGCCATCCAATGCAACATATCGCTATCATTTGGGAATGACCTACCAGAAGTTGAATGAAACAAAACGTGCGCGAAGTGAATTTGAGAAATCGATCCACCTCGACCCGAATGCCTCCTCAGCCGAAAAGGCTTCCCGCGCCTTGAGTGAACTTTCCGGCGGTTGATCTCCTGCGGAGAAGTCACAATAACAAGGAGAGAGTTCGTCTTAGCGCAGGCAGCCGAAAGGTCGTCTTGAGTGATTAGCAGATAGCCGCTAGTGGCGATACCTCAAAAGGAGAGTGGTTGTGCTCCCACCATCGCTATGAATTCCGTGAAATCCAGCCTGAGATTAGGGAATCACTGCCGAGACTTCGTTAGAGTAGACGCTTTCGGTGCCTGTGGCGTCCACTGCCGTCGTTACGTAATAGTATGTGGTGGCGTTCTGAACAGTCGCGTCGGTGTAAATGAGAGCGGAAACGAGCAAAGAATTCATCCTTGCGTACCCAGTCCCGCTTACCGTGCTCCTGTAGACGTTGTATCCGGTCACCGTTGAAGTAGTGCTCGCAATCCAGGTCAGCGCTACAGAGTGCGTCACTTGGGCACTCGCTGTGAAATTCACGCCAGTAATATTGGCGCCGCTGACCGTCACACTCTGGTTGGCCGGCGTAAAGGTGAATCCTGTGTTTGTGGGAGTTACTGTGTAGGTTCCGTTGCCTAATCCTCCGAACGTGTAATTACCTGCGCCGTCGGCGGTCGTCGTTGCAGTTGCCGCCCCACTCAAAGTTACCGTCGCTCCGCTTCCGCCGGTCGTCGGACTGATTGTTCCTGAGATGCTAAAGGTCTGGCCCACTTGCGCTGTGGCAGTGAAATTGATTCCCGTGACGTTGGCTCCGCTGACAGTAGCTGCCTGGGTGCTCGGGTTGAAAGTGTAGCCTGTGCGGCTAGGAGTGAGTGCATACGTCCCGTTTGCCAATCCGGCGAAAGTGTAATTGCCCGCGCCGTCGGCGGTCGTCGTGGCGGCTGCTGCTCCACTCAGCGTGACCGTCGCTCCGCTTCCGCCTGCCGCTGGGCTAATTGTTCCAGAGATACTAAAGGTTTGAGCAGTCGCAGTGAAACTTAATCCCGTGGTTATGTTGGCACCGCTGACCATTGCGCTCAGGCTGCTGGGAGTGAAGATGTAGCCCGCATGGCTAGGAGTAACTGTGTACGTTCCGTTGGCCAAACTACTAAAAGTGAAATTTCCTGAGCTGTCGGCTGTGGTTGTGGCGTTCGCCGCCCCGCTGAGTGTTACCGTTGCCCCGCTGCCGCCCGCTGCCGGGCTGATCGTCCCGGAGATGCTATAGATTTGTGGAGGGGGTGGCGGGGAGGTCTGAGTATTTTGCCCACTGACGACGCCGCCGCAGCCCCAAAGAAAGGCCAGCGGCGCGAGAATCCCTGCTAGGGCCAGAGCACCACGAAGGCACGAAATTATCCGGCGCGTCTGTGCAGGCGGGTCCGCCTGGAATTCACTTTTTCGCCGCCTCATCATCCAAGCAGCTCCAGATTCTGCCTGGATAATAGAGTACGCCTATACAAAGCCTGTAGGTGCTGATTGAAAGTCCAAATTAGGTACAGGTAGTGAACCTGTACGTTGGGACCTCCAATATTTCACATTTCTTTACTGAACCTTGCCAAGGAAGCATACGGATGATTGGAGCGTCCGCGTTCCGCTAGCGGTTGGCCTAGGCGATTCCTGACCTGGCTCAACGAATAAGCGGAGGGTACTGGGACTTCGGCCCTGCGGCCAATCGACCAACTTACAGGCTCTACTTCACTGATTAGCTTGCCTGCAAAGGGGGAAAGCGACGAGAATGGAGGCCACAAACGACAACCCCTCTCCACGGTCAGAGAGGGGGGGTCCCCAGGAGTAGGTAAGTTCTACAAACTAACCATTTTGGGTGTGTCGGCGGGCAAGCGCAGCCAAGGCCAGCAAACCGACCCCAAGTAAGGTCAGGGATGATGGTTCAGGTACGCGCACCTCCTGCGAAACAATCAAACCATTCCACGGATTGTTTGGCGAATTCGGACCGTACTGCACTCCAACGTGAACTAAGCCGTTCGAAGCGATCAGGGCAGGGTCAATCGCGTTATACGTCCAAGTCCACGTATAGACTCCATTTTGCGTGATAAGCAATGGGTTCAACGGCAGTGCCGTCGCGCAGACAAACGCGCCACTATTGGTACCACAGCCATTGCTATTGGAACTCACACTACCAGTTGTGAATGTCCAAAGGCTCAACGAGGACGGAGCGGCCGTCAAATTCAGACCAGTAATGGTGTTGCTAGGTGCAAAGCCGAGGTCTACCGAACCAATGTAATTGTTAGACGACGTAGGCGCCCCAGTGATCGTAATCGTCAGTGTCGCTGTGGTAGCCGTTATGTCGAACTTATAGGTCGCCGCAGGGCAATTAGTACCAGCAGTACCACAGTTAGAAAGTGATAGGCTCCCAATTGTATCAGCCTTCGCTGACGCACCGTATCCAAGAGCCAAAATCAACAAGGTCAAAGCCACTAGCATTCGTCGCATTCGCGACTCCTCTCCGCGGACAAACCTAACTCCGAAAAAGAGGGAGCAATTGCTGTGCCACAAGACCCAACCGGCCGCGGTAATTCACATTGCTTAACTTATTTAATATCATTCGCTTAGACAAGACGAAAGCTATGATGAGAGCAGCGGCTGCGTTCTCCGATCTCCAAACAAGAAAGGCTTTGCACAATCTTTGCATGATTTGGGCACTCAGCGGCGTACGGCAACGATTTGCCCGCAAGCGCCCTACGGGATGACGGCCGATACTTCGTTTGAGTGGACGCTCTCGTTGGCGCTGGAATCCACTGCTGTGGTCACGTAGAAGTACGTCGTTCCGCTCTGCACGGTCGAATCGGTATAAGTGAGTACGGCAACAAGCGAAGAGTTCAACTTCACGTACCCACTCCCGCTCACTGTGCTGCGGTAGACGTTATACCCGGACACCGTCGAGGTGCTCGCATTCCAGGTCAGGTCCACCGAATGCTGCACGGGGGAAACGCCCGTTCCTGACAGAGAGACCGTAGCAGGTGATCCAGTCGCGTTGCTCACAATGGTGATGCTGCCGCTTACGGCCCCAGCCGTCGTGGGGCTGAACTGCACAACGAGGGTAATGGTCTGGGACGGAGAGAGCGTGACAGGTGCACCGCCGCCCGTCATCAAATAGCCAGCGCCGATCAAGTTGATCTGCGAAATTGCCACGTTGGAATTGCCCGTGTTGGTAATCGTGACGTTTTGCGCGGCTGAGGAAGTTCCCGTCGTCACGTTGCCGAAGCTCAGGCTTGTCGGGCTGATGCTCAGAGTGAAGGTTGCAGCGATCCCCGTGCCGCTGAGACCCACTGAAGTCGGAGAAGTGGGCGCGTTGCTCACTATCGAGATGTTGCCGGATGCAGAGCCAATCACGGTCGGCAGGAAGGCCACTGTGATTGTGGTCTGTTGTCCTGCGTTCACGTTCAAGGGCAGCGAAAATCCGCTGACGCTGAAGGCTGAGCCAGTCGCAGTCACTTGAGTAATGGTCAACGTGGCCGTACCAGTGTTCTTGATGATCAAGACCTGGGACAAGCTAATGCCTACCACATCGTTTCCAAAGTTGATGGAGGTCGGATTAACCTGAATAGCAGGCGCTGGCGCCGGATTCACCGTCAGCGTCGCTGCAGCGCTGGTCACCGTACCCGCCGTGTTCGTCACCACCACCGCGAATGCCGACCCGCTGTCTGCCGTCGTCGTTGCCGGGGTCGTGTAGCTCGCTGAGGTCGCCCCACTGATGTTGGCCCCGTTCTTCTGCCACTGGTAACCGAGCGGCGCCGTCCCCGTCGCAGTGACCGTGAACGTGGCCGTCTGTCCCGCCGTCACCGTCTGGTTCACTGGTTGCGTGGTGATTGCCGGCGCTACCGGCGCCGGGTTCACCGCCAGTGTCGCGGAAGCGCTGGTCACCGTCCCCGCCGTGTTCGTCACCACCACCGCGAATGTTGACCCGCTGTCCGCTGTCGTGGTTGCCGGGGTCGTGTAACTCGCCGCTGTCGCCCCACTGATGTTCGCCCCGTTCTTCTGCCACTGGTAACCGAGCGGCGCCGTCCCGGTCGCGGTGACCGTGAACGTCGCCGTCTGTCCCGCCGTAACTGTCTGATTCCCCGGCTGCGTCGAGATCGCCGGCGCTACCGGCGCCGGGTTCACCGTCAGTGTCGCCGCACTGCTCGTCACCGTACCCGCCGTGTTCGTCACCACGACTCGGAACGCCGATCCGCTGTCCGAAGTCGTGGTTGCCGGGGTCGTGTAACTCGCCGCTGTCGCCCCACTGATGTTGGCCCCATTCTTCTGCCACTGGTAAGCGAGCGGCGCGGTCCCGCTTGCCACCACCGTGAACGTCGCCGTCTGTCCCGCCGTCACTGTCTGGTTCCCCGGCTGGCTCGTGATTGCGGGCGCTACCGGCGCCGGATTCACTGTCAGCGTCGCGGAAGCGCTGGTCACTGTCCCGGTGGAGTTGCTCACCACCACCGCGAACGCCGACCCGCTGTCCGCTGTCGTGGTCGCCGGCGTCGTGTAGCTCGCCGCTGTCGCCCCCGCGATGCCGGCCCCGTTCTTCTGCCACTGGTAACCGAGCGGCGCGGTCCCGCTTGCCACCACCGTGAACGTGGCCGTCTGTCCCGCCGTCACCGTCTGGTTCACCGGCTGGCTCGTGATTGCGGGCGCTACCGGCGCCGGATTCACCGTCAGTGTCGCGGAAGCGCTGGTCACCGTCCCCGCCGTGTTCGTCACCACCACCGCGAATGTCGACCCGCTGTCCGCTGTCGTCGTCGCTGGTGTCGTATAGCTGGAGGAAGTCGCCCCCGCGATGTTGGCCCCATTCTTCTGCCACTGGTAACCGAGCGGCGCGGTCCCGCTTG